>Ga0180432_10001102_pt1 | contig 43274 bp, 63 predicted proteins | sample SS_ome_10_FD_132414 | JGI IMG/M metagenome (GOLD analysis project Ga0180432, IMG submission 132414) | Hypersaline lake sediment archaeal communities from the Salton Sea, California, USA - SS_1_MS_2 metaG | ecosystem: Environmental > Aquatic > Non-marine Saline and Alkaline > Hypersaline >... | reverse complement strand
GCAGCTCTTGTTATTCAATTGGTTCGCGCTGTAATAGGCTCTTCCCGTCATCTGCACCGAGTTGCGAGTCCAGTCTTGTTGTCGCCATATGAAATAGTTCGCCACTTCCTCTCTTGGAAGCACAAAACATCTGGAGTCGAATGCTGCTTTCACTGGTGTTTTTGTATCATAGTACCAGTTGAAAGCCGCTGTTGCGATACTGGATGATACTGAGCACAGCTTCTGTACCTCGTTGCCGACATACGGGCTGAACCCCAGGCTGCTGTATGTATTCAGGAGTATGTTTATCTCGTCCGACTGCAGATAGGAGAATACCGCTCCGTCGATTTCGTTCACGAGATCTCGCGCAGTCGCATCGAACGCTTTTTTCACGTTCGCATCGAACGGCTTTTCCGCGTGGCGCAGAAAGGTGTGAAATGCCTTTCCGTCGATGCGGATAATCACCGGCATCCGCTTCGGAAGCACATGCTTGTATGCTTCTTCGTATTCCCGCATCCGGTCTCCTATTGTTGCGTGTGTCATTATTGATAATAATCAGGAGGCGCCGTAGTGTCGCCTCCAGTTGCTAAGTTTCACTCCCGGTTGAAGAGCTCCTTTACGTCCGGAGCCACTTCTGATCCGGCTGTTGCCTGGAACATCTCGTGCTTGTCGGGCATGAAGCCGAACATTCCCGCTATCATATTGGTTGGGAATTGCCGAGTACGTACCTGGTAGTCCTTGACCGCCGTGTTGTAGTTGTCGCGCTCGAACTTGATGCGGTTCTCGGTCCCTTCCAACTGGCTTTGCAGCTGCAGGAAGTTCTCGTTCGCCTTCAGGTTCGGGTACGCTTCAACCACGACCATCAGCCGTGCTAAAGCGCTATCGAGAGCTCCTCCGGCGGCTTGCAGCTCGGTTGGAGTCGAAGCCTTTCCGATCGAAGCCCGCGCCTCGGTCACCGCTGTCAGCGTTCCTTGCTCGAATTCCGCATACTCTTGCGCTACCGCAACTATCTGCGGAATCAAGTCGGCTCGCCTCTGATACGCGGTCTGAACCATAGCCCACTTCTCGTCAACGGTCACATCGCTGTTCACCAGTCCGTTGTACATGCCCATCACCGACAGGCCGACCAGGAGCGCGATGACGACGACAGCTCCGAAGACGACAAGCAACGTAGTCTTGGTATCCATTGTTTCACCTCCTTTATTTTTTAAATTTCTTTATTGTATGCATGAGTCCCAGATGACACCGCTCCGTTTCATGCATCTTGCAGGTGGAGCACAGATCGATTTCATTGTAGTCAAGATTCTTTATCTTTCGCCTGAGTTCCTGAATCGGCTCATCATTCCATATATCGACAATGCTCTTCTCATTGACGTTCCCCAGCACGTTCTTCCCGCTATAATCCTTGCAGCACGGAACCACTCGCCCATCCGCATACACCGTCAGCAGGTGCCATGGCATAGGGCAGCAATAGTCGAGATAGTGCAGCGGTTCTGTTTCCGTAGCGAAGCCTTCGATGCTTTCATCTGCATATGAGTCTACGGGTTTGATGAACAGCGTATCGTTCGGCCCCATGACATCCGCCCATTTCGCTTTGAACGCCGCGATCTCCGGTTCCGTTTCCTTCATCTTGATGCACTGCAGCCGCACCCTAGGCCCTCCCCAATCCCCCTTTATGCGCATGAAGTTGTGAATATGGCGCACCACTTTCTCATAATCGCTGTTTCGCCTGATATACTCGTACGTCTCCTTGCTCGCGCCGTCCAGGCTGATGGTCAGCGTGTGCAATCCTGAATTGATCACCGATACTGCAGTCGGCTCGTCCAACAGCGTCGCATTGGTGCTCGCCTCGGTTTTGATGCCGTGTCCGTTGCAATAGGTCACCATCTTCAGGAAGTCCGGCGCCATCAGCGGCTCCCCAAACAGGTGCATTGAAACGCTCGATAGATACGGAGCCAGCGGGTCGATCACCGAGCGGAACATATCGAAGTCCATGTGCATATCCCTGCGCTCCATCTTGGAACGTGGGCACATGCGGCAGTCGAGATTGCAGTAGGTAGTTGATTCGATGTCCAGCCGTATCGGATACGTGGGAACAGTTATCAGCTTCAGGTCATACGATATGTCCGTCAGCAGCCGATTGGTGTAATATCTGATAGGTTTCATCAGAACTTGCTCCCCCCTCCCCCAAAACTACCGCCCCCGAATCCTCCGAACCCGCTCGAACCGCCTCCGAACAAGCCCCCTCCAATGAGGCTTCCTCCGAACGCTGATCCGAAGAAGTCATCGTTGTCATCGTCGTCATAATCATCATGGCGATGCCTGTTGTACCATTTTTTATATTCCTTCAGCTTCTTCCCTTCGTCTTTTGAAACCCGATGTCCGCATCGTTGGCATAGATATTCCTTGTCGATGTGGTCGTACACCATCTTCCCGCTACATTTTGGGCATTCTTTGTCTTCAGGCATTTTTCTTCCTCACATGCAGTTTTCTATTACTCTACCAGCTCCGATTGATGGAGTATATGAGCAGAGCGCGTCGAAAGTGAATGCGTCATCGTATTGTCCGCGATCTGGTATTATTTTTCTGCCGTAGACGGCCTCGACGAGCATTGTGTTATTTGATGCGTTGACGCAGTTGTAGTACACGTTCCTTGTTATCAATCCCATGAAGCGCATGCCAACCGCATTGTCGCATGTTATCTGTAATTCTTGCTCTATCAGCTGTTTTCCGCTGGCTAGCGTGTCCCTCTCTATCTGGAGTTTGTCATATCCACCGGCTCGGAATGCCTCTCGCCCTTCGATGATGGTTATTATCCCACGTTCCGTTATCTTGGTTCCATATTCGATCATGAAATACATAAATAGGAACATTATTGTTATATTACCTATAAACATTGCTATAGTAATATATTTATGATCTTTCTGTTCAGGCATTTTTTTCTTCACGCGCATTTTTCCAGTACTCTTCCCGGACCGTTGGTCGTCGTATAGGAACATAAGATCTCGATCGCCACTCCTCCCCTCTCGATGCTTCCCCATTTCGGATACACTTCGGCGGTTACACCGGTATCATCGTTGACGCAGGCGTAGTATGCGCGCCCAACTAAACCGGAGCGAAGCGGCCCGTCGCAGCTCATGTTCAGATCGCTCTCGAAGACAGCCACTCCCGCGTCTATTGCATCCTGTTTGGCCTTGTAGTTTGCATAGCCCCCGGAGAAAAGCACTTCGATTCCGTCGAATATCCCGGTTATCAGCGACGGAGCATATTCTATGATGATGAATATGAATATCGACAGGAATAACACTCCCGCCATGATCCCGACCAGCGTGTCGCTCATCTCACCACCCCGAACCTCCCCCTCCGAAGCTTCCCCCGCCCCCTCGTCTGCCGCCGCTGGAGCCTCCGCCTCTACCGGAGAATAGATATAGTATGAATAATCCATCCCATCCGAAGATGGAGAAATATATGATCAACAGCACGAAAGCAATTGCATGCCACGGCTGGAATTCATAATCCAGTTGCGCAGCGTCACCTTCTGTTTCCGTCCCGAAGCTTTCTGCGTCTACGAGCTTGCCTATCTCCTTTACAATGAACTCGAATCCGCTGTAATATTCTTTATTATCAAAATAGCTGCGTGAAGCGCGTCCTATGCGGCTTATCTGCGCATCCGTCAACACGCTCTCTGCGCCCCGTCCCGTTGCTATCGCCCCGCCCTGCTCGTTGCCGAGCGACCACATCACCACCACGCCGTTGTCGAGATCGGCCTTTCCTATTCCGCTCGTTTCTCCGGTGCGGGAAGCGAAATTCATGCGGTCCTCTCCTTCCGTGCTCGCGACGGTCAGCACCGCTATCTCGTATCCGGTAGCCGCTTCCACGCGCTCTATCAGCATGGTCAGCTGCTGTTCTTCAACGCTTGACAGGATTCCGGCATCGTCGGTCACATAGCGATTGAGCTTCGGATATCCTGCAGCGCACCCTATCAGCAACAGCATCAACGCTATTGCCATTATTGTTTTATTTATCATATTATTTCACCTCAACTATAGAGTTTTAACATATATAAACACCCTCTTTGGGGCATCCCACCCCCCTTGACGGGCCCCGCCCTCGGGGAATGAAGGATGAGGGCAGGGTTATCCGCCGTTTTGTTTCTTTGGGGGGAGTGAGCTACCGCAGCTTGTGCTTCTTTAAGATGCGTCGTGCCATCGCCATGAAGGCAGGCGATTGCCGTTCGATCGCCTTTCTAAACACCCAGTCGTATTGGCTCTCTCCGAATGGGGTCAGCTTGTACTCCCTGAATTCCATCGGACCGACCCCCACGAAGTACCCGGCATTCGCCATATCGCACAAGTTGCGATGTATCAGATCGCTATGCAGCCGGATATAGCCTTCATGAAAATCATTGAACCCGGTATTGACGCCAGAATCGAGAATCTCCTTCATCAGCTCGATGATCTGATCGCGGCTCAAGTGTTGCCGTTGTGTTTCTCCAAGTAACGCCAGTAGCAGGAATGCTTTGTCGAGCGTCATCGTTTGCTCTCCGGCAGTTTTTTCAAGATATCGTTTGCTATCTCGCAATCATCACTGATTGAACGAAAAGGATGCCCAACATTCGTCAATATTCGTTTGAGCGCGTTCAGTTCTGCTTCAGAGAATCGCGCTTGATATGGGAATCTTCTTCTAGATAGCATCGCCTGATATGCGTCCCAATGACCCTGAATGTCATAGGTTATCCAATCGTGATTATCGTTTTGTCTAAATGGAAACCATGATGTGTATCCCTCCATGTACAGGTGGCAGTACTCTTTTTCTGAATAGCAGTGTCGTCCTATCTTGTCACACTGATCTTCGTTCCAATGGATGCATAAACTCGGGTCTATCTTCCATCGCAATCCCATTGATTCTGGGCTATAGAATATATTCTGAAGTCCGTCTGACACATGACCATAGTATAGCACGAATTTGTAAGGTATATGTGACCAATCTTTGTATTTACTCACTTCCACCCCTCCCAATCCCTCGGTTCACCGATAGCCGTCCCGCACGTGGGGCATATCCCATCATCGAGATCCTTCTTTTCCTTGAGCCACCGTTTGAAATAATGCTCCTCCCAGAACCGTATGATATCCAATAGATCATCAGTGCTCCTATCATAATCGTCTGAAACGCCGATCATATGCACTTTATGCAGATGAGCAGGATAGCGTCCTGCGATGAACATCGACTGGCTCAGATCCATCACAAACACCGCCTCCGCCCACTCCAGCCCCTCCTTCAACGGAGTATCATAGGCATGGTAGATGCCGCTGCTCTTCACATCGTGCTCTGAGTACCGTTGCTTGATGTACTTCTCGAACTCAGGGCTTCGATTCGCATTGCCGGCGCATACGAACATAATTTTCATCCTTCAACCTCCTCTGATACACTCGTATGATCTCAGCCATCAATAATTCAAGTTCCTCCTGGGTAAGCTTCTCAACATTAAACGTTGTCATCATGAGCGGGCACGGGGTGGGAAAAAGCCGTCGGAAACGCGGCAAAAAACACCCCATTCAGCTGGTCAGGTCGAACAAAGGGATAAGGACTACCCCTCTCCGATATTACCATCGCAGCCTATGCCCGCATGGACTCGTCGGGGTATGATCCCGAAGCCTCCCGCTTGCAAGGCAGGTGTTCTACCAGTTGTCACTACGAGCCCGAGATTAGGGGGAAATTGTCGTAAAGAGTGTCTATATACAGGAGTGCTGGACCAAGCTACACTACAGTCCCCGAAGGGACCGATAGGATTCGAACCTATGCTTCCTGTTTGGCGAAGTATCTCTATACTACGTCACCCCTAATGGACTTGATGGGATATGAGCCCATGGCCTCCTCCATGCCAAGAAGGCGCTCTACCAGACTGAGCTACAAGCCCTATATATCAAAATATACTCGTGCAAATAAAAACAATGTTCCAAACGCTCCTACCCATAACCCCAGGTATCCCCCAAACAGCCCCATGTAGATGATAGATCCGACTGTTGAGTATTCTGAAATCGATTCCGGAACAAGGAGCTCGTAGAGATAGTCAGTAATCGGTATCCCTGCGAACATTAATGCGAATAGTGCGGAAAAGAACATTCCGATCACTGAGGTGCCAATACATGCGAATATGATAATCTGGAATGCCCATAGAATATCGTTCCTTGTCATTTTAAATGGGCATGCACGGATTTGAACCGTGGATCTTCCGATATCTCAGGAGCAGTCTTATGAGTCGGGTGCTGTAACCAGGCTCAGCTACACGCCCACGCCAGTGAGAGGATTTGAACCTCTGTGGACCGAAGCCCACGAGCTCTCCAAGCCCGCGCAATAGACCGAACTCTGCCACACTGGCATTCAAGGCTCGCGCAATCGTCCAGACTCTGCCACACTGGCTTATCGATTGAACAACCAAACTATTGGCTTCACTATTATATAAAGAACTACCTTCCGTATCTTCCCGTGCCGCTCCAGCCACTGAGCGATTCTAGTGCCGCCAGCATAATAAAGCCCCACCATCTTCCTGCCTAGCCAATATCTATTGAGGCTGTCGCGAAACTTCCGTATCGGGTTCAGCTGATCGTAGTACGGAGTCCCGTAGGTGACGGTTGCCATCAGACAGACGGGTGTGTAGGGGTTCTGTGCCTTTATAGACTCTAAGATGGTTTCTATCATTCTAGTTTGGTATGCCGCCCGTTCATCCCCTCCTCCCCCACCTGCAGGTCCTGCATCAACCGTGCAACGATCCCGTCGAAGAAGACGATGACCGAATCTTCGAACAATGTTCCCAGCGGCGTGAGTTCCGGAGAGCCTTTGAGCTGCGTTTTGAGATGGTTCTTCTGAATGTCGATCTTGGTTCGGCCCTTCACCGCCACGGTTGCGTTGGTAAGCGTTGCCAGCGTTGATTCCGGATACGAGGTGATGGCCACCGTCGTCGTTCCGATCTTCTGCGCGATCTTCGCGGCATTGACGATGGTTCCCGTCTCCCCGCTGCCGGAAACCAGGATGAGCAGGTCTTTGTCGGTGATCGCCGGAGTGGTGGTTTCCCCCACCACGTGCGCCACCAGTCCCATCTGCACCAGCCGCATGGCAAAAGCCCGCACCGCCAGCCCCGACCTCCCCGCCCCGAACAGGAACACCCTCTTGGAGCCTTTTATGGCATCGAGCAGCGTATCGATCTCGTGTTCGCTGAGATCGTCGATGATGGAAATGATGTGTTCCGCGATGCACCTCATCGCAGGTTTGACAGCCATCGTAAAAATATTGCGGTTGGTATATAAATAGTGCGGCTTCAGTGAACGCGCTCGGAGGTCGAAACCTCCTCCCCTCCCGGGCTACCCGCTTTCCCCCTCCGCCCCTGCTCCCACCAGCATCGCCGACGATCGTTAAGGCTGCTCCCGCCAGGACCTGACCTGGTTCCAACCTTCGTTGATCCGATGAGACGTGGCTTCTACGGCTGGAATCGGACCGGAGAAACGGATCTTGGCCCCTTCCCCCGAGCTTCGGCCGCGCCATGGGACGATGTGCGCTTACAGGGAACGCCCGCCTCCCCGGCCTAGTTCGAAAATACTATTAATTTTTAGTATTTAAAAATTCCTTTCCCTTCTTCTTGACGACATGGCGAATATAACCTTTTTCTTCTAGGTCGAGAAGTTGGTTCAGTAGACATTCTTCGGTGGTCACGAAAGTATCAGTAGTATTGATCGGCGCAAGTGGATGAATCGCTTCTTCACTGGATTCCGAAACTTGTTTAAAGATATCAGGGTTAACTTCAAAGAGATGTCGCATAACCAAGCGAAAATAGTCCCTGAAAGGTTGGTCTACAGCAATATGATCATGAATTGATTGTGATGCACCGTCAAGAAAATCATTCATGAATCTTTCAAGTTCTTTGTCCTTATCGATGAAATGGTATCGTTTCACTTTCGTTTTACAACGCCGAGGTTGGGATTCGAACCCAAGGAAACCTTTCAGCTCCACGCAGTTAGCAACCGCGCACTTTCAACCGGACTCAGCCACCTCGGCAGATGTTTTGATCACACTTCCGGGATATCGAATAGTGGGTTATCGCCATTGCAATGAAATAACCCGCGATGCTTCTTCAGCTTCCGCATGAAGTAACACTGTCCCTTCCACACCCCCAGACATGCCAGAAATGTGTTCTTCTGGACATAGTGAAAGCATATCTGGCACTCGTCGAAGATGCCGCATATCTTCGGCATATTACCGGTAAGCATCCTGATCATATCGCTTTCTTCCTGTCCGTTGATTATTGTATCATGAAGCTTCATATGGCATTTTCTGCAGACATCGAATCCCCATTCGTTTAGCTCTGTGCATTTCGCCTTTTCCCTGAGCTTCTTCGGCAGCAGATGGTGAAACGTCCTTCCTGTTGGAAGCACGTTGTTGGTCATTGCGACTCCGCACACCGGGCACAATTTGTCATCCCATCCGTCGATGGATACTTTCTTGATCATCCTCCTTTAGTGACATCTTGCTCCCCATACCATCTAAGCGCGTCGTCGAGATCGCTCGGTACCGCATCCGGCCATAGCGAATCGATGACCCGGATATCCGCATAGGCGCATTGTATCGGCAGAAACCCGCTCAACCTCGTCCTCCCACCCCACCTCGCCACCAGGTCGATGTCCGGCAGCGTCGCTGTGTGATGCGGAGTGGTGCTGATGTCCCATTTGTAATTGTAGTTGACCAGGATGTTAACCCGGCAAACTGGGTTCCCATTATCGATGTTCAATTTTGTGTAGGGTATCAGCGACTCTGGAAACACCGTTGAATTGGTATCTCCGTAGACCCGTATCGACACATTTTCCAGCACGTTGAGCTGGTCTACAAGCGCCAGTATCGCATTCGTATATCCGAGCCGCTGTGCCATCTTGCGTTTGGTGTTCTCTTTTGTGAATCCGTATGCGGTTATCTGGGGTATGCCGAGCTCCACCGCTCGTTTGAGCATCGTTATCGCCGTCTCGACACCGGCGACGTATCCGTCGGTCACCGACAGGCCGTTCTCTTTTGCCCAGCGGCGGTTTCCGTCTGGTATCACTCCGAGGTGGTTTGGGACTCTCATATTAAATCTCTTCTTCAATAATAAATATCGCCATCTTTTTTAGGCAATCTATGCAGTAAAATTTATCGTCTACTTCTTTTAGCCTTGTCTCGTGGAGCCACCTGCGGTACCACACTATCTTGTCTCCGCAATGGTTGCATGCCATCTCTTCTTTAGCCATTTTGTTATAGGCCAGCCCGAATTCGAATCGGGGATCTCCACCACGTCAAGGAGGCGTCATACCAGGCTAGACCACTGGCCTGTGATTTGATGGGCGTGAGCGGATTTGGACCGCCGATCTCCCGAATGTAAGTCGGGTGTCATAACCAACTAGACCACACGCCCGTAGAACTACTTTAGAACATGAGTTTAAAATGAGCCGGATCAGATTTGAACTGATGAGCGCCTGCGCGCAATGGCCCTCGACCATTCCCCGTCGACCGCTTGGGTACCGGCTCGTGATGGCAGCGGCAGTAATCGAAACTGCACAGCTACTAAAGCACGGGGTCTAAACCCGCCGGGTTTCCCAGTTCCCTACGCTGCCTTAATGCAGGCGCTGGGACTTGAACCCAGGAAGGACTGCTCCACAAGATCTTAAGTCTTGCTCATTCGGCCACTCTGACACGCCCGCATTTGGATTTCTGAACCGTAAAAGTAGAGTAAATTTTGGAGCCTAAAGCCCCAACAGCAGAACGAGCTCACACTGCACAAGAGGCGGGCACTCCTGTACGATACACACGTTCATAGTTATCATTTTACCGTTCGTCTATATAAGCGTCCAGCGATCTTCATTAAAGGAATCCAGAACATGCTCTCCTTATCGTGCTTCTCGAATTTGTGAATATCATCGAGCCTGTTCGATATCAGAAACGCTCCATAGCTCGTCCACATCGCGAATATTAATATAACCGTCAATATCACCTGCACTTGCCACGTCTCCAACTCTGATGGCGGCGTCAGTGTCTCAATGACGATGAATCCATGCACATTACTGATCACTCCGACCACATGCGCCAGGATCGTCAAGGAGATAATAGAGGACATCACCTGATTTGCTATTCTCGTCTTATAGAACGGTTTGATGACATACCACGCCAGAAATACATGCGCGGCCACATAGACCCCCGCCATCGCCCACCAGCCCCATAGCCGATAGACGCCGTTGATCTCGTAATCGTACATGTTCGGCTTGAACATCGCCAGGACGTTGAGCGACATGAAGTCGGCAACTGCTGCCAGGATGAAGACCGCTAGGATCGTTTTCTTGGCCTTCATCATCGATTCAAAGCCTGATTCGTTATCATCTGTTGTAGCACCTTGCCACACCTGCCAGCTATAAGCTTCCTTATTCTATGGAAGTCTACCTTAAAATGGCTGGTGGTGATCTCCTGCCAGTTCTCGTCCCACATGTCCTTCGTAACCGCTCTCGGCAGCTTGGTCATCAACTGCATCTCAAGCTTCTCTCCTTTGTCCAGCAGTTGGAATATCTGCTTCTCGATTCTCGCATTGGTGCAATACTGCGCCACGATCTTTCCGTCGTCGTTCTCCTGGTGCTTCTTTCCGCCGCCGAATGTTTCTCTATTTACTTCCTTGAACTTATCAGAAACATATTTGGCGAATATTCCTTTAGAGTAATTTTTGTAGACCAGTCCTTCTACCGGGCCATCATAGAACGCGCTCTGCGGCAGGTCATCGTCGGTTATCTTCTGTATCTTCCCAGCCTTCACCACCTCGATGAGCGGCACCATCGGCAGTCCCAGCTCCTCGAACAGCCGCTTCTTCTCGTCATACGGCAGGAAATCCCTGTTCTCGTCATCCCTCACCAGCCCCACATCGAACCCCAGAAAGGGCGGCGTCCGATCCCAGTCATAGTTGATGCTGTGCCGTACCATCGCCTCGCCGTAGAAGATATACGCCTCCGGCAGCACAGCGCCGCTAAGTGTCTCTTTAAGAAACTGAAAGGTTCTGTTCCATTGCTTTCCGACGCCTTCGTCGTGAATCGTGCCCACTTGCTGCGTCCTGGTGCCAAGTGTGATGATGCCATCTCTTAACATTACTCTAAAGTTACCGCCGTCTACCTTCTCCTCGATGTAGATGTCATCGTCCACATCGTGAAAGATCTCGACGTTGTCTTCATGCCCCAGCTGGTGAATCTTGTGGTATTTAAAGAACTTCATGGAAAGGTCTCCTAATGTCGTTTCGTATCGGTATGCTAATTAGGTTCCAGCCGTTTATTAACGGTATATCGACGTTTGTCATGCACTCGTGAGAACAGAACTCGCTCTGGTTGCATTCATTATCGTAATAGTTGTTCAATCGGTCCGCGTCGAACACGGCGGCCTGCTGATTTCCGCATATCGTGTTTCCGGAAATCGTATTATTAGAGGCGTGCCACATATAGATTCCACGTAGGTTGTAGCGGATGGTGTTGTTTTCGATGGCATTGGACTGAATATCGCACCGTACACCACCGCACTTATTGCGCGGATCGGTTCCTCCAGTAAACTGGATGCCGTCAAGGACGTTATAACTGATGTCATTCCCGATGATACGGTTCCACCAGGGCCTCTGATGCGGCTTGCCCGTGGTATCCTTGGGAACAAGTCGCACTCCAAAGTAGTTTCGGTGAATGGTGTTCTCTTGAACCACAGAATGTCCGACCTCCCGCCTGATGAGAATGCCCGTCTCATGGTTACCTAATATAGTATTATTGTACATTAAAGTAGAGTTCGCCCCGCTATACAACAGTATCCCTCGTTCGTTCCCCGCGATATAGTTATGCGCCACCGTATTGTTGCTGGCGTTCCTTTCGATGCGTATCCCCACCTGATTGTTTACTATGTAGCTGAATGCGACGGTATTGAACTTGGGTCCATCGTGGATCCCAATGCCGTACGCATTCGAACCGTTCTCCCCTTTATTATGCTCCAATCTCGAACGCTCCACACTGTTTCCGTTTGAAGCCCCCGTCAGCTCGATCGCGTACCCGCCGTACCGCGCATTACCCGATCCGGTGATGTTTGACAGCGTATTGTTCGGCGAATCGATCAGCTGCAGTCCACGGTAGTTGTTGCTGTATACCACCGTATTCTCTATCAATGAATCGCTCACGTTTATCAGCTGTATCCCGACGTTGCATAGTCCTACTCGGCAATTCCGTATGGTGATGTTGCGCACATCCTCCGCCCGCACCCCCACATCCCTTCCCGCGATGGCCGCATGGCGGCAGTCGAGCACCGCATTCGACTGGTTGACGAGTATCGGCGGTGCGGTAGCGTCGCTGAGCGTTGCTAAGAGTAGGATTATTGCTACTGTATATTTCATTATTTAATTTTATAGAGGAGGACAGATTTGAACTGTCGTCTCAGGATCATGAGTCCCGTATTCTAGGCCAAGCTATACTACTCCTCTGTTGAATTTCTTCTTGATGAGATCCTCTATCTCGTTCAACTTGGTGAGCATCTCGATAACCAAATTCTTTTGCACCTTTAAAACTTGCAGCGCGATCTCAGCCTCGTCCGGAGTCAGCGTCTCGGTGTTGATCCGATATCCGTTCTCGATCTCTACAGCCATACCGGCCCCTCCTTCGGGATCTTCTTCAACGCATGCATGAGGTCAAGCGCACACTTGTTGGAGCACACTTCCCGGCTCAATATGCCCGTTCCGCTGCTCCCCCACCATTCGGTGATAGCGATCTCCAGCCAATGATCCGGTAGATGCCCCTCTTCGAACTCTACCTCTTTCCCGCATTGATCGCACTTTCCGATCGGTCGTTGTATGACAGCCATTTTAATTCATGGTAAGAGCCTTGATGATCAGATTCATCCCCATTCGTTCCATTTCCGAAATCTCTTCCCGGGAGTAGCCTGACAAATCTATCTCTTCATTTGTAATAGGATGCTTAATTATCATGGTAATTTTGTATTCAATATCCGCTTTCTCCAACGTTCGTAACGTAGATCGATAATCTGTGGATAATCGACATCGATGACACTCATTGGATCGTTTCCGGTAACCCGCTTGTACCGCTTCAAGATCGATTCTTCTTCTACATCAGGCATTGCCATGTTATCTCCGTTCCATCATCGCACGCTTTGCAAAGCAGCAACTTTCCGTGTTCGTTCTCCCCTATCTTGTGACACTCCCTCACCATGCCACACCCCAAACAAACCCCACGCACCTCTGTAGGCCGTTTCATCAGCGATATCCTTCGTTCGTTCCCTTCATCTCATCGTGATGCGCCTTCACCATCTCTCCGATGATGGACATCATCGCCTCGTTCTGCTCGGTGTCCTTGTATTCCCTCGCCATGCCCCCCACCGCCAGCACCATCGGCGGAATGCGGTTGGCGATATCGTTCAGCAGCACCCGCAGCATCGCTTCGTTCAATCCCAGGTGCCCCCTGTATCCGCCTACGAACGTGTTGATGCCTTCTTCGTCGTCGTTGTTGTAGGAAACGACTGCCATCACCGACTGGTGTTTGTCGTATTTTTCTATCTTGTCGGCGATCGATCGCAGCTGATTCGCGATTCGTTTCGGAGAAACGTTTTCCGGGTTCTCAGATTCTTTGATCTTCTTTTTCATCGCATTTGCTCCAGCCGTCCCGAGCGGCGTCGTCAAGATTGTCGTAGGCGTGAAAGTATCCTCCGTACAGCGTATCTTGATCCTTGAAATATATAGAACCGTCAGGCTTTAAATAAATATGCCACGCCTCTCCCTCCCTGCTCACGAGGGTTGCTTTTTTGAATTCCATTTGAACTCACCGAAATTTCCTCCGTTGCATTTGTGGCGCCTGACTAAATAAACGACATTGAAACCCTTGTTGGTGAATTTCACTGTTGGAGTCTTTTTATCCACCCACTGCACCAGTCCCTCGCGCAAGAAATCTTCGACGCAATCCCAGTCGCAGTGTTCCCTTGCCGAATCTACGGTCTCTTTCGGCGCGTCCTGTTGCAGTCGTGTTGCCCAGTCGCTATTCCATGGTCTGCCCAGATGATCATAGTGCGGGTAGCGGCTGATGTTGCATCGCATGTTGCGGATGTCGATCTTTCCCTTATGATCAACACAACGCGTCTCCAGGTATGCAAGCGTGCTCCAGTGGTCTTTCGCCCAGTATTGCATTGGTATATGTTCCATTTTCAATAAATTTCCGGTCGTCTACACCCAGACAATCGATGCTCTAGCGAGAACAGATATTCTGCAAGAGCACGAATGTTGAGATATCCATCGTCTGATGCTATTTCGAACATGAGTTCGTTAATACGTTCCTCTCGCCTCTGAGCGAAACGTTCTGCTTCTTTTTTGATACGCTCCCGTTCCTCTTTTGTCGGTGCTCGCGCCATTTTGAAAATAAAAGAAAAGGGGTGATTAGCCCCCCTATTTCATGCTGAACTTGGCCGTCTTCTTCACCCGCCCATTCCCAATCATCTCCACCAGCCCCTTTTCGTACAGCTCATCCACCATGCCTCTGGCGGTATAATAGTTGACGCCGGTCTCCCGTGCCACCGCAGAAACGGCCACCGGCTCATCATAGCTGTATAGCGTTCCAATGAACCGCTCTGCAGTCGCTGAGCGCGGCTGATGTGTCACCGGGCGTTTATTCGAGTCGGTGACGGTCGCTCGAATGCCGTAAACAGGTGTTCCACTGGTATCAAATCCTCGCGGCTGGTGGTCATCATCATGACTGTCGAATATCCCGCGTCTCGGTTGTGCTTCTGAGCGTCTCTGTAGCTCGTCCATGGCCATCTTCTTCGTGCCTTCCTTCCGCACCGCCAGGATATGAATCACCTTGTCATTGATGGTCGTATACTCGCCCACCATATCCTTCGCGGTGAAACCATACGTCTTCGTACCAGCATCGTCGAAGACGATCTCGTCATGCCGCTCCAGCATCTGGGTAACGAATTGCTCAACCTTCTTCGGTATCCGATCCGCTTTCAACTCGAATAGGTCGTCGTTCTTCCGCACCAGGATATCGCTGTACTTGTCGATCACCATATTCTGGAATGCAGCCCAGGAATCTGTATGGTCGAATAATTCGAGACCAACAACGTTGCTCCTATCGAAGATTACCACACCTACCTGATTATCCAGTAACGGCAGATTCTTGATCGCCTCCTGAATGTCTCCCTTGAACTTGGATACCGTCTCCAGGTTGTTCACCAGGTTGTCGCTCGGCATCCCCAATTCAGTGCTACAGGCATAGAGCCGTGAGGAAGAAGCGTGTACGCTGTTCCATGCATCGTGTTGTCCGCTCCTTGACAGGAAACTGGTATCGACTTCACGCGGAGCTCCAGAGAAGTACGACATGTTCGAACCGCCGCGTATCGCATGGCTGGCGTGAACGCACCGCGCCGGAACCTCTATCTCCCGCATAGGACTCTTATCATACATCGGCTTCACATCAACCTTCGGCAGATCCTCCACCTCTGTTTGCGGCATCACCACGATGCTCGCCTCCACCCCGCGACTCTGAGTCCCATTACCCTTCATGATCGACCCGACGCGGATGAAGATCGGCTTTTCGCTGCTCGACTTCACCTTTATGCGACTGATATCCCCTGAATCGGAAACATGTATCGCATCAGACTCCTTTATCTCGTCCAGAGTAACATAGTCTCTTTTACCATTTTTTGTATAAAGGATTGGCACCACGAAGCCCATTGACTGCTCCGAATGTCTCCACGGCTCACCAAATCGGTAGCCTCCGTCCTGTTTTAACAGGTTTGCTAACAGCGTATTCATCTTGTAGTAAGCTACAGCATAGTTGTAGCAAAACTAAATATGTTTCAATGACATATAAATAACGCGGTTTCTGAAAGATATCTCCTCAGTTCAGCGCCGTGGCGAAATCAAGGAACTGCCAGAACCCGGGCCAGCTTTTCGCCACGCACCCGGAATCCCCGAACCTCAACTCCCTCCCCTCCACCGCCCCCTTCATGGCTATCGCCTGAACGATGCGGTGGTCGCTGGAGGTTATCGTTTGATTGTAGTCGTATTCCTTCAGCGCCTCTTCCATCGCTGTTATCCTGTTCGACTCATGCCCCGCCAGGCTCGGCCACGCCTTCCCCGCCTCCCCCGGAGTCACCAGATCGAACGCACGTGCGAATGGATATTCCTCGGCATAATGGGGAGTGTACTTGACGCTCCCGTTTTGCAGCGCCTTGATGAACGCAGCCGCCTGACCGGCCAGCGTCTCATCGAAGCGAATGTCCCAGCACCTACCGCTCAGCCGACGTTTGAGCCAGTGGTTTCGCGCTTCGAAGGTTACCTTCAGTTTGCAGGGGATATCCATCGGCTTGTCGGTGGACCCCATCAGCACCGCCGCGCTCGCCCATTGCGACGTATGATTGTCGATGGTCATCAGCTCGTTAACCGACAGATTGACGATGTTTGGATCGTCGCACATCGGTCGTGTGATGAGCGTCTTCTCTTTGTGCAGCTGAGTGTTTCTATTGAGTTTCCATGAGGCGAATCTGAGGAATCGGTACAGCGTACCGCTCTCCCCGACCGGTATGTGCTTCATGCCCGCCATCCAGGCTGAAGATGCCGCCACCAGCGCCTTAAGGTCGTTGCACAGCCCCGCGTCATCCACGCCGACCCCCAGCATCTCTATAGTGTCGGTCATATCATGGAGCATGTCCATGAAACCCATTCGCATCATCCACGACTTATCCAGCGGGATGTGACCTCCCAGTATCAGATCATTCTTGTTCACTTTGTGGCCTCGAATATCGAATTCAACTGCATAGTAGCTCTTCGCTCGGCGCATAGAAGATATCCTTTAGATTTGGTGAATCGCTGTTATAGAACAACGAAAGCCATGGATTCTCCAGCTCCCCCCACTCCCCGCTCTTATTCACCCACTCCCGCACGTCCCCCCATTCCTTCACCAGCACATCCGCCTTCCCCAGCGAATAGTTCCAATCGTATTTATTATGACCAGGGATGATATCCCGCCACGTCGCTGAGTGCGGCTGTAGCGCTGCTATGTGTGTATCAGTTTTACCAAGCGCATCTATCATCTTCCGTTGCAGATAGTAACCCGGTATCCCCGCCGGAACCACTGCAATGGTCGCATTATCGTACGTTGCCGCATTGAGAAACAGGCTGGCCTTGATCTTGCTGCAATGAAACTCGCGATAAAACCCCAGGTCCATTCCGAGAAACTCCGGCCACAGCGAGTGATACCCGCCCATTATCGAAACCCAGATCACCAGCGTCGCCGTAGCGATGCCGAGCGTTGCCAGGAGCTTCGATTGTGTAACGCCAGTGAACATGGTATGCAATGCCGCTGATAGCAGCGCGAAGAATATCGGCAGCACCGGAGTAATGAAACGATTCGGCATGTACCATTCTTCCCAGGTATCACCGCCGACCAATATGCTATGCGCCAATCCGAGGCATATGATCGACATCAATATTCCCCATTGCACCTTGTTGAACCTGGTGAACAGCAGGATAAACGGAAGCATGAACACCGGCAGCGTCAGGTGCATAACTACGTTCTCCCAGAAGAAATACACACCCCGCATGATCCGCCAGGAAAACGGAACGCCCAGAACCTTGAGGTAATACGTATTGGGGAGCACGTCTCCGTAATAGCTCATGCGCCATATGGTGAGCAGTATGAACGGAATGAACACGATGCCGCTGAGTTTCACATGCCGCTTCCAGTCGCCGGGTGAAACACATGCCGTTATGAGCATCAGTCCCACGGCGTAGAAGATACCGTCTATGCGGAGCAACGTTATGAGCGCGAGGGTTATATAGAGTGGTATGCTTGCTCGTCCATATCGGAAGATGAAGTGCGTCGCCAGCATCAGTAGTAGCGCCATTGGTGCGACTTCTGTCCCGATAAAGCTCCATTTCATTAACGGAAAATAGAAGGCCGTGATGAACATGGCGCTGAGCGCTGCTGTGCTCGACTTTGTGAGTTTGAGTGTCAAATAGTAGACAAGGACGATAACGACTCCTAGTAGTATAGCTCCGGTTATGTTCAGTAATAGCATCGGGTCAAGCGGCAGCAGGTGCAGGAACGACATATACATTGTATACAGAAAATTAGAGTATCCCTCCACATATTCCCCCTCCTGCCACACCAGCCCCTTGCCCGCAACCATATTGCGCGCATAGACCATGGACACCATCGGGTCGTCAAAACTCAGGTAGTAGGCATCACCGCATATCTCGCATTGCATCATCGCGACATAGCTAATGGCATACATGAGATACGCTGCAATTACCAGCGTCGCCGCGATGCTATGGAGTGTAATATATTGTTTCATTCTTTGACATATTATCGAATATCTCAAACGCTATCGAAACGTTCTCCAGATACTCCTCTATCGCTGTGATACGCTGCTCGTGCTGATAAGTTGCATTCGTCAGCGCAATGGTATTGTTGGCAATCTCCTGCTGAATCAGGGCCATCCGAAGGGTAACTTTTGCCCCTTCGATTCCCATATCCTGATTGGCGAATGCCATCTTATAGGCGAGCATTAGACCCATTGATAGTACTATTACAATCATGATAGTCATGTAATAACTACGATTTATCTTCGTATCGAGGCGTGTCAACTCCCTCTCAAGCGGATCTTCAAAGGCACGCTTATCGACTATATATTTCTCAGTAACCGGTCCCATCTTCAACCCTCTCCATGAAGAACAACGTCGCCACCAGCTCGTCGTGCCTCCCCGCCCGATACGGGCTCACCCACTCCCACACCTTCTCGCCCTCTCTCGTCACTTCGAACGCCCTGCCGTTGTCTGATTCCGCGATCATTGTGTTCCCGTTTGACAACCGCTGTGCCGTCCCTATGGTCTCGGAATAGAAGTCCGAATCGGTATAGTTCCACTCGATCGAATCGGTGACGAAATTGTATTCGATCACGCTTGTTTGCTTCTTATCGACACCGTTGTCGAAGATCAGCATGGTGTCATCATCCAGCAATATCGGCTCGTGCTGTTTATTCCACCGCCTCTCCCCCTCCATGCCATCCCTGGCCCACACCACCTTCCCCGTGGTCTCATTGATGATGGCAATGGTATCGATGTTCCGCATCGACACCAGCAGCGAACCGTTCGCGTAGGGCGTGTGAACGACCCTGATGGTATTGGTGTGAAACGGATCAGGGAGCTCCACTTCGGCAAGTGCCTTCACCGCCTTCAGCAGGAATCGCTTGTACTCGGTATTCTCGAACGCTTGAATGATCGACAGCGACATCAGCTCCTCCCCGTTCTGGTCGAGCCTCATCACCCAATCCTCCACCACCGGCCCCCCGAACCCCTCCACCGGACTGTAGGTGTGCACGATGGCGTAGATGTCGCCGTTGTCTGCTACTTCGACGTCGTGATGGAAACCGAACTGTTTGCTCCAGACGATGTTTGAATCCTTATCGATTTTTACAAGCCCGTAATAATCGAACACCGCCAGCAGCGACATATCATCCAGCATCACCGCCCTGCGTATGAACTGTTTGTGCTCGTTCGGAAACAGGTTCTTCGCCTGTCCGTTCGGGAATGCGTCGTAGAAATCGACGCTCCAGTTATGTATGACCGTTCCATTCATGTCCATGAGAAACGCATGTGGCCCGTGCCCGGACGTATAGAGCAGCACACCGGATTCGTTTGAGTGTATCGTCACCCCGTAGCGGTTGCCCGCCTCCTGATACCCCTCCATGTACCCAAGATTTCTCAACCGCTCCCCCACCGCCCCTGAATCGGACGCTCTCGCGTCGTTCCAGCGGCCGGGTATCGGCGTCCGCTCAGGTATGATGTAGTGCAGCAGCATGGACAGTCCGACAACGCCTATGGACAGCGCCATCAGCGTCCACCCTATAACCTTGATCTTATTTGATAAGTAATTAGCCACTCTTCCAGCTCCTGATTCCTATGATGCAGGTGAAATTGTAATAGATCCACAAAATCGACTGCTGCATATCCCCCCGCCCCCAACTGTCCCACAACCAGAACGTATTGGCGATCAGCCACACATAGAAGCCCCGTTTGTCGTGCCGCGCCACCAGCCACGCCCCCGCCACGCTTCCGAAGAGGGCGAGCGTCGTGATCATTTTTTTGCGTCGCACATGGGGCAGTCGCCGTCGATGAGCAACCTACCGCACTTCTGGCATTCACTGGTGAGCGCTGCCAAGCGTCTCCAGTGTCGCTCTTCCGTATCGTTTATCGCATCTGCTATATCTCCCATCTTGTCACCCGATCGTTTTCTGCTTACCGTAATTTGTAGTGAAATCCCTTAACCCTTTCCCCTCGCTACCGCACCACCGGTATCCTAGTTCATCCAGATCCTTTTCAATATCGTCAAGCATCGCTTTGACTTCTTCCCGCGTCTTTGCTTTGACGTTCACGGTCGCCACTATGGTAAGGTTCACTTCCGTCATCAGCTCACCGAACAATAACTATACCCACAACTCCCGCAACTAGCACACCCCTCCTTCATCTCCATCTCCTTCCCGCATTCAGGGCAGATGTTCTCCTTTACGTTGACCTTCTCGATGTTCAGCACCTGCTCGTCCCGGGAACCGTCGCGATAGACGGTGATCCCCTTGCAGCTGAGCTCATAGGCCAAGAGATACGCCTTCCGTACATCTTCGACGGTTGCATCGTGTGGAAAATTGATCGTCTTTGATATAGCATTATCTGTAAATCTTTGGAATGCTGCTTGCATCTTTACATGCCATTCAGGTGTGATGTCGTGAGCGGTAACACAATACCCCTTCACCTCATCCGGCACCTCCTCTAGCCCCTGCACCGACCCCACCTTCGCGATCTTCCGCATCAGCTCCTCGGAGTAGAACCCGTTATCGCGTGCGATCTTCTCGAAATGCTTGTTGACGTACACGAAATCAGTGTCGTCCAGCACATGCTTGATATACGCTATTCCAAACAGCGGCTCTATGCCGCTGGATGTGTCGGCGATCATCGATATCGTCCCGGTCGGCGCGATCGTCGTCCTGGTCGCATTGCGCATCTGAACGCCATGCTTGTACACGCTTTCGGCGTACGCCGGAAAAGAACCCCGGTTGACCGCGAGATCCGCGCTGGCCCGGTAGGCGGTATCGTTGATGAATCTCATCAGCTTTCCGGCGAATACCACTCCTTCTTCGCTATCGTACTTGATGCCGAGTTGAAGCAGCAGGTCGGCAAAGCCCATGAGACCCAAACCAACTTTTCTGGTGCGCATCGACGCTTCTTCTATCTCCGGCAACGGGTAGTTATTCATGTCGATGACATTATCAAGGAAGTGCACCGCTTTCCATATGGTGTCTTCAAGGCGCGGCCAATCGACATCGTTACCTTTTATAAAGTTAGCTACATTAATGCTACCTAGATTACAGGCTTCACCAGATAACAATGGAGTTTCCCCACATGGATTAGTAGATTCTAAAGTACCTATCTCTGGTGTTGGATTGGCTTTTTCAATGGTATCGATGAACAATGCTCCTGGTTCTCCGTTTTTCCAGCTCATTGTTACGAGAAGATCAAACACAGATGCAGCTGACATCTTCTGCGATAATCCTCCCGTTCGTGGATTCACGAGAGAAAACTCGGCGCCCTCTTTCAGGCGTGTCATGAATTTATCGGTAATTGCAACGCTTATGTTGAAATTATTCAACACATCAGGATCTTCCTTGCAGGTGATAAAATCCAAAATGTCTGGGTGGTCAACTCTAAGGCACCCTAAATTAGCTCCCCTTCGCTTTCCGCCCTGGACGATCACGTTGGTCGCCGCATCGAACACTTTCATGAAGCTTATCGGCCCCGATGAAACGCCTTGCGTACTCAGCACAGAATCTCCTTTAGGCCGCAGTTTGCTGAACGAGAACCCCGTCCCCCCTCCCGCCTTGTGAATGAGAGCAGTGTTCTTGATGGTGGTGAAGATCGACTCCATCGTATCTTCGATCCCAAGGACAAAACAAGCACTAAGCATTTGTAGAGAATTACCAGCATTCATCAACGTCGGACTGTTCGGCAGAAAATCCAGCTGCGCCATCATATCATAGAACCCCTGCGCAACCCCTTCCACCCTCTTCCCGACATCGTCCACCCCCTCGTCATCCACACCGTAATTCTTGTCCGCCTGAGCGATGTTCCACGCCACCCTGGCGAACATCTGTTCCGGCGTCTCAGTGACTTCCCCCTCCTCGTTCTTCCGCAAGTAACGGGCTGCCAACACCTTCAGCGCGTTGGGGCTGATGATCGAGTCGTGCATCACGATGCTATTTCCTGAGACACCGCTCTTCGTCTGTCCAGTGCTTTCCATCTTTGTTGAAGTTCCAGTTGCCCCCGTGTCGATGCATCGGCCGCTTCGGCAGCGAATCGAACCATCCCTTGTCGATCAGCGCCCGAATGAGCCTTCGGTAGCCTCTGTTGTATTGCTGCTTGTCCTTTTTCTCCGAAAATCCGCCATTGCTGACGATCGGAGTCTTTCGTCTGCTGTCTGACATCCGTCCTCACCGTAATCATGTGATCACGATTTGGTCAACGTCTTCACCAGCTCAGGCCACATGCCCTCTTCGTAGCGGTACGCATTATCGTCGATGATGATGCCGACCGGCTTGTCGAACATCAGCACCTCGTCGAATGGCAGATCATGCTCTTTCATGTACGCTTCTATCATCTTCTTCTGCCCCTTCGGGTCCGAGTTCTTCCACTCGTTGCTGACCCGGCAGGTGTAGATGCGTATGTAAAACGTCTTGATGAGCACTTTCAGCGCCTTTTGTGCTCCCGGTTGAGGCTCGCCCATGTCCGGGAACTCGTTGGTGCATACCACACCGTCAAAATCAATGTTCAGCGGCAGGCGTTTCTTCGTCGCCATCCACCGCCTCAGTGTCTCCGCAGCCCCCGCCGCCACCGCCCCCATAAGGGCGTATTTTGTGTAGCGTTCCAGGGAGCTCTTGTCAGTCATGGAGGCCATTTTATTATCAATTAATTTGCTTTTGGTCTTTAAATAGTCAGACATTATCTACGACGGTGTGCAGCGAAGCGTTGATCAGTTCGGATAGGAAGTCCCGTGTGCTGAGTGCAGAGTCGAGCAACCGCTCGCACTCTACATGCTCCTGTTCACATACGCTGAGACTCTGGCAGCAGACAGTGGACCTTCCGCCGATTATGAAGCCAAGAGTATATCCAAGCCCCAGCATCAACAGGAACAGTACCAGTAGCCCCATGCCCTGCTTAGTTGTCAGGTTGTGGTATCCGTCGGTCGGAAAGAGCATCCCGACGAAGAATATCAACACGGTCAGCCAGATCGCTCCATAGTACAGGAACACCCACCCGATCACTATCAGCATGAGGTTATATGCCCGTAGCATATTGTTCTCTTTGATTCCAAACATTTTGAGAAGAAAGTACGCCCGGCGGTATTTGAAACCACGTCGCAGGGTATTTCCTGATTTTGAGAACTTTTCCCAAAAGTTCATTGGAAACCCCGAGTGCTAGCCAGACTACACTACAGGTGTATTACAGGTACGCCATCCGAATCTCCTTCAACAGATCATCGAATACCGTAAAATTATGCGGCTCTTCCTTTAAAACGCTCTTATGCTCCGCTACGGTGAACCGTTGCAGCAGCTTGTGGTACACATCGTTCAGCCGCGCATAATCTCCCTGCGGTATCTCGTAGTCGCGCTGCTGCTTCTTGTGTATCAGCCAGTTGATAGGTGTCGCCAGGTGTTGCGGTAGCGTCTCTATGTGTTTATTGATGTCTGGTTCGATGATCCCGGTATTCAATAGTCGCTCCCCGATGAGCAGTGAGTTGAAAATATACAGGTACTTCTTTACATGCTTATCGTAGTAGATCGGATTATTGTCTGCAATATACTTTTTATGGTCGTGTTCAGCCCTCCCCAGATACGGCGGGGCCGCCCGCTTGCTGATAGCGTCAAATCCTGCTTCTCGTATCTTATGCATCTCGCTGGAATCCTGTATCAGGTTCCGCGCCGTCATGATCTCCAGCATCGTTGGGTTGTTTTTGAACAACAGTTCCAGTGCCTGCTCCACTTCATAGCTCTTGTAGTCGGTGTTGGTTCCCTGCCACATCAAGGGGCTTTTCGGTTTCGCAAAGCGAAAGAGATCTTTCGTATCAGCTACATGAATGACTCGAATGTCGTAATCGCTGTCCTCGCTGGGAAACCCATAGTGATGGCTGCCATACACAGCGACGAGCAGCGGAGTGCAGTTGCTCTTCGCTAGTTCGTAATACACGTCCTGCGTGATCGCATCAATCTGGAACTGGTCTATCATCTTTTGAGTTCTCGAATCTTTTCTTCCCGCGTGTAGTTTTTGTAGGCATCGTCAAACATCCGGCACATCATGCACCACAGGCAGAGCATTCCGGCATCCTCTCTTTTATCGTGCGTCAGATATTTCTGAAACACATCGTGAATGACGGTTGTGTTATGCTCTGCATCCCCGTCCTTCCACCGCTTCAGTATCTCTGATTCGATGAAGTTGACGTCGATCTTCTCCGAATCGAGCGTAATCGGATCCATAGTATTGTAATAGTGAATACAGTAACATATAAAGGCACAAGCCCCAGCGCCGCCCCCTCGAACCCCCAGTCCCGCGTCACCCACCCCCATACCGCCATCCCCAAAAAGAGAATGACGCTGAATGCGATTAGTTCCATAATAGGCCCGGAGGGATTTGAACCCCCGACCACAGGGATATCAGTCCTGCACTCTAAGACCAAACTGAGTTACGGGCCTGTGATGGACCCGGAGGGATTTGAACCCCCGATCGTCCGGTATCCTCGAATAGGATATTACATAACCATTCATAAAAGCCGGACGCTCTGGCCAAACTGAGCTACGGGTCCGAAAAAAGAAGCGGTTTCCAGCCGGGGAGTGCGCTGGAAACCAAAGATATAAGATCTCAGCCTTTCCGCGCTTTCCTGCCCTTTCCCCCGGGCCCCTTGCCTTTCCCGCCGCCTGGAACCCCGATTGGTCCCTCGCCGTCGCCGCGTGCCATGCCTCTGCCTTTCCCTTTGCTCCGTTTCTTCATGCCGGGTGTTTTACAAGCCATTGTAGTAACACATGGCGTTTAGTACAAATAAAGTGCCTCTATTTTATATGTACTAAAATCAAATACATCCGCACCATGAACAGCAGAAAAGTGCTTCTAGGATTAGCCGTTATAGCTATGTTTGCTGTACCGGTGGCTATGGCATGCGGAGGAAACGCGTGTCGTGGTAGGCAAGTGCTGCGACTGCTGCAAAAGGACCCCGACACCTGGGAACCAGTTCCCGGTGGAGCTTACGTCGATTTGATCGGCGTGAACGGTCGGGTCCTGCAAGCGCATGGACAGGGGTTAGAGCCGAAGACGAGCTACACGCTCATCTACTACGGCAACCCCGGCTTGGGCATCAATGATGTCTGGCCCCACGCGACTTGCATTGGCACCAAGCAGAGCAATGGAGCCGGGCGTATCAACTTTGCTGCCCGTGTACCCTATTGCGACAGTTTGATGGAGCTTATGGGCGATGGAATTCCCCAGAAGTTCTGGCTGGTGCCATCCAGTGACGTCGATTGTGACGCGCAGCAGATGACTGCATGGAACCCCGAAGACATCCTCTTCGAGACCATGGCCATCTAAGTGATTTTCGGGGGTGCTTCACCCCCTTTTTCTTTTTTTACTTTATCAGAAAAAACGGCAGTAGCCCCAGCCCGAAACACACCATGCTCACCGCTACCCCCTCCGCACTCACCCCCAAAACCATGGGCACCAGGGTGTAGCCGCTGAAGAAGAGCAGTATGCTGGCGGCGATGAGCATCCAGCTGGTGTCTTTATGCGTACCTCGACTTTCCGATCGCTTCCCAGAGTCCATTTTCGTCGGTGTATCCGGTTGACTGGATCGAAACGATTCGATCCTGTAATTCAACTGGTAGTTCCTTAATAAATAAATCCTTTGTCATCCCAGGGCCGCCAATTACGACTTCCTGCCCCTTATCAAAGCTCCTGGTCACTCTTACAGCACTCCTGAGCCACTGCTTCAGAGCTTCCCGACGACCTCTCTCGAAGCGCCTCTGGCTCTGTCCACCGGCATCGTGCTTTCGCATCACCCCGCTTCTCTCGTGCCACAGAGTGTTGATATGTGACCCATCAGTGCTGCCAAGCGTCGCTTCTTGGGCATCTATGACCATGATAAGCGTCGGATCGAACCTGGGCTCCTGGTGTATCAGATAGTCGTTACCGCAATGATAGACACGCTTTCTCCCGTCGTACGGATCTATGCGCAACTTGTCTCCGTCGGTGAAATAGGCCGACCCTGTAGATACATGTGGTAGCGCATTAAGGATCTTGGTAAGCCCGCAACCGACTGAGACGCGGGTCTGCTTATTCTATATGTTCCGGGCTTCCGCTAACTCACTCGCGACGAAACGCCGCGCACCATCCGCGCCTTCCGGCAGATATAGACTAATTTTCATTTTTTTGAGCGCGACGGGACTCGAACCCGCGATCTCCCAGTTAGAAGCTGGGAATCCTTATCCAACTAGACTACGCGCCCCGCAAACTGATGCTAACAAAAATAGGCTACGAATTCCTGCGGGGACACTCGTCTGATCATAGTACCACATTCGAACATGAGCATAAAAATCATGCATCGCAGAAATGCTGCAGCAACCACTTTGGATGCCTGGTCTGCATCAGCGCCGTCCCGATGAGATACATATCAGGCTGACGCCTGGAATTAATTGCTGTCTGATAGATGTCATCAGGTTTCATAAAGCCGCTTTCGGCGATGAATGTATAGTGTTCTGGGATATAATGGCTGAGACGCTGGCATCTCTTCAGATCGATCTCCTGTGTGGAAAGAGTCCGATTATTGACGCCTATATAATTACAACCATTACGCATAGCCGTTATTATCTGAGCATCGTTGGTGCACTCGACGATCGGGTTTACGCCGAGACTACTGCAGCCTAACAACATTTCCCTTAAGTCGCCAAGCGACGCTGAGAGCAGCTGATGCGTCGCTCCGTGCTGCTTTGTTTCTATGACATCGTCTGCCGTGGAAATGAACTCCTTTCTCAGCACTGGTAGATGCGTCAATCGCACGACCTTCCGCAGCGTCTTGAGGCTGGTGCCGAACAGCTCTTCCTGCGTGGGAACGGAGATCATGCACGCCCCACCCTGCTCGTACTGCCGCACTCGCTGCCGCAGCGTCAACGGATCCTTCCCCCCGCCCCAGAATCCGTTTGGATGGCTAGGAGACTTGTACTTTATCTCCGCTATGATTTTGTTGGTCATCTTTTTTTGGTGGTCCGCTTAGTAGATAGAATAGCATTCCCCATGCGGTCAATCCAAACACTAATTTATCCGAAAAATGCTCGATAATCATATTCATGCATGTTGGCTGACAGTTATCTATCGATATATCTTGAAACAGGAATAATGGTATGATGATACATCCTGTTATATCAGCAAATAACGCGAGTGCCCCAATAAGCCACGGTAAGAAGCACAGTGTTCCCATGAACCGCAGTATCGAACCCATTACTCTCTCCGCCTCAATATAACCCGGTCGCTCACCAGGTAACACAACACCGCTTCTTGATTATAGAACTCGACAGTGATATCCAGTATCTCATCGATCTGCTTCTCTGTCGCAGCGACGCGAACCGGTATGATCTTCTCTTTGACGATGGCGTCCGACGTATTCGATACCCACCGCCCTTTTACCGCATTGGTCAACGTCACGCCGCCGACGATCTTGGACACCTGCTCGTCCCACCGCTGGTGATACGCAGTGGGGATCAAAGCGCCATTTCTGTCGCTGGTCGGCACGAATATCTCCCACATGTAAATGGTTTCTGTCATAGTTTGCATAGTGACCACGTTGCTATCACGCTAATAACGGTTCCTAATGTAGAGCCAAGTACAGCAAACCATAACTCTATAGTCTTATGTTCTCTAAATATTTGTTCTTTCTGGTAGTGACTGGCTAGTAATGAAATAAACGTCACAGTCACGTTGGTGGTGTAAACGATTGTCAACAAACCGGTGACTATTGCGACGAATTGAAATATATCGGTTATATGTGTCATGATATGCCGCCGGTGGGACTTGAACCCACAACCTCCGGCTCTCCAAGAAACTGTATATTCCTCTTCAGGCCGATGCGCTCCCGATTGCGCTACAGCGGCATTAGCGTATCATCTTCGCCTGATAGGTCCACAATGCATCTATCCAGTACGGCAATTTGTTGGTGCGTGAAAAGATAACAACGCCCTGAATATCCTTCCACCCCTCCTTCCACACCTCGTTGCGCTTTTCCTCCATGCTGCCCCCGGTGGTCAGCACATCATCGACGATGAGCACCGATTTCCCGTTTTCCTTGCAGTACGGCTTCAGCTTCTCCGCCAGCACCAGCCCCCCTCTCGGAACCCCGTGTACCGTATGGAAGCTATAGGTTCCATCGATCATCTCCGCCAATGTTTGCCAGTCTTCGTCGGTCAATGCATCGCATTCTACCTTCCATTTCGACTTCGCTCCTGAGTGCAGCGTAAAGTCGCCTTGTGTAAACAAATGGGGCATTTTTTGTTAATTCGATTCTTTCAACGCCTTGGTCAACGACCGCTGCATCAAGCCCATCATGTCGGTCATCACGCTTTCCATATTCTCCAGATGCTTCTTATAGCCATCTGGATCGTTCCGCTTCATCTTTATAAAGCGGTCGAACACTTCCATATCTTTAATGTTCAGGTCCATTTTGATTAGTGATAAAATTAATGCACTTTGTTTTCGGATTGAATATGGTTTCGCGCAGATCACGCTTGAATTCTTCAAGCTCAGCACATTTTTTCTCCAATTCGTCCACCTTGTGTTTCAATTCCCCATAACATGGATACCCTTCCACTTCCGCGTTCTCAGAAAATTCGCTGTTCTCCAACATCTGGAAGAGGTTCAGTGTAGTAATCTCTTTCGTACGTTCTGGCCTTGGCTCCGACAAGTCATACCACGAGTGATACGCTATGACGATAGTATCGTCATCCCGCAGGTTCACGTAGATCTCATGCTCCTTGCTCCCGTGCGGTCGGATCACGATAGCCTCAATGTTCCTTTTCATGTTTTTTAACCCACTCTTGAATCATTTCCTCAAGCAATTCATGCGCCTGGCAGCAATAGCAGTCATGCTCGAAGTCGGGGCACTTCGGCCCCCACTCCCGCTCCACCCCCCGCCGCATGCTATCGAACACGTTCTCATGCAACGGTTTGTCCCACTCTTCCTCCGGAATGTCCTCGTCTGCGAATCGTCGCAGGCAATGCAGATCGTTGCATATCGTCTGCACCGGATTGCCGAAGAACCCGCCGATCGTCCCTGGTGTTATCGGAGTGTCGCAATAGCAGCACCTATCAGGAGCCTCCAGCATCTCCATGATCTCCATGCCGATGCTCTTGTCGAAGGTCATCGAAAGCCTATCAACTGGCTCCTTCTCATTTCCTGATGTACAGTCTTGTTTCGCCATCATCGTACACAGCGCCGATGTTAAGCTGCTCAGCGCTGCTTAGTGTTTGATTTGTGTAGCTGAGTATATAACATACCTTATAGGAATCAAGATAGTCGCTCGCATTATCCACTGCCGGATATCCGTGGATAATGGTATTGATCCCCGGCGTGTTATTCAGAAATGCCTCGCTCTCCGCCGTCCAGCGAGACACATACCCGCCTATCAACGGAACCTGATGCTTGGTTTGATAATACAGCACATGGTTCTTGTCCCGCAGATCGATCGCCGAACAATTCTCCCTGAAATCATACATCATCCCGTACAAGTACGAGTCCGGCAGCGCGCTCGACGGAAAAGGAACATACAGTAGATTGAAACTGAACAGGACTATTATGGAATACGTTACCCACTTTCTCCTCCCTGAACGATACAGCTCATCCGCTCCCATACCCGCCAGTACCGCCAAGCAAAACATACCCATCCCGGCGAATCTCACCGGCATTGCCATGAACCGCATCGGCGGAAACAGTAGGAACAGGAAAAAGTACGGCAGCGCTATCTTATATATAGTACCGAATATATGCAGATAAAAACCAAGCGACAAAATATAAAAAACAATTGCTGTAATTAAAAAGTAAGTAGAATAATAGCCTTTTCTTTTAATTGCGAAAAAAGAAAGAAAAATAACAGCCGCTCCCAGGAACAATCCGTTCTCACTGGCATTCCCACTAGCCCTGATATCAACATATCTGCCCCATGATTGCACCTCTCCCGGTACCAGAAAGCTCCCCACATCAGCGGAATAGTATATTGGATTATGCTGCCCACCGTACTCGGTTTTAACCGATTCCATCAGCATATCCACATGCAATGGAGACAGGATGATCATGCTGAATGCCAGTGGCATACCCAGGGCCCAGAATCTGGGCCAATCTCGACCTACAACAATAGTATATATCGTGTGTATTATTGCCCCAATTAAACAAAATAAATAATAATACCATGAACAGAGCCCATTTAATACCAGAAAAAATGTCACTAAAAATATATTTGATAGACTAGCCTTCTCACTAGTTTTGATCATAAACAAAAAGAATAGCGGTATAAACTGAATAGAAATCAATTGCAAATGCCCCAATGTGTGAGCCACATGAAACGGGCTGAACGCAAATATCACCCCGGCCAACAGGCTGGCTTCTTGGTTCTTAGTCAAATGATACACAAGTGTCCACATTCCGACCCCGGCCATGACGTAACTCAACAGCACCAGGATATTGTATACCGTATTGAGGTCGAACACATATTGCAGCGGTATCGACAGCACCGCATTGAACGGACTCAATGTATGCAACAGCAGGGTGTGCCCGTTCGGATAATGCAGCATGTCCGTAAAGTACAGACTCTTACCATTCTCTATAGCATGCCTGGCCCACCACAGGTTCCACACGTTCTGCCACCCGTCTCCCTGGTCGCCGATGCGTTGCGTAGTGAAGCTGAGTGATCCCGGGAGAAGCGCGATGAAGAACAGCAGCGCATACACGGCGCTTGCTATATAGATATTGTTAGAGTAATCCTTCATCCCACCACTCCGGCGTCGGCGTGTATCTCCACTGCGCGAAATACGCTTTTTCATGCTTGTAATAAGTGCGGTACCCTCTCACCGGATCGTCCCGCTTGTATTCGTCCGGAAACGCCTGGACGAATGGGGTCATGCCGTTCTCCGGTATATCCGGGTTATGCAGCAGCAGCCACTCGATGACATTCGACGTCTTATGTATTTTATGGTATCGTTCAAAATACTCTCCGCACAGCTCGTTCGCCAGCGACAGTAGCCACGTATAATTATCCAGCGACTCCCTGACCCACTTAGCACAAGGATGATTCTTATGCGTCGGCTTGTACGGAGCCTCCCCGCCCGTCATCCAGTGAGCCGTGCACAGCAGCTGTGCAGACTCTAATATCTGTTTCACCACATGCTTGTCGCAATGGTAACTGGCGCATGTCTGCGGGTCTCTGTCTAACACGAAAATTTGCATTGTAACAAGCCAGGGGAGGGAATCGAACCCCCGGACATTCGGTCTGCAGCCGAAGACATTGCCACTCTGCCACCCTGGCATCTGTTTGAAGCTCAGTGACGACAGTTACAGTCTTCGTGGCTGATTCCAGCCGCTTTTTCTGCGGCTATGATATCGCTAAGGCGAACAGCTTTTTCGCCTGTTCTTTTGTTTTGCAGCATTGGAACATCCTTTAGGATGAATGGATTTCCGTTATCGTCGATGATAGTAAGGTCTTCTTTGAGACCGTTCCAATGCTTCTTTATTGTATCTTCGTTCATCGTTAAGGCCCACGATCGGATTTGAACCGATGGTCTCGGGATTTCTTAGAGCCCGCCTGAATTGGGATGGCCGGATTAGTCGTATGTGTTTCAGGCGTGGAATACTTGGGCTCTTACAAGTCCCGCGCTATACCAGGCTTAGCTACGTGAGCGACTTGTGAAGCTCTGGGAGGGATTCGAACCCACGATCTTAGGCTTTGCGGAATCATTTTTACCACGCCTACGCTGTACCAGTCTGAGCTACCAGAGCGTTTCGCCCACTGGGGGATTCGGACCCCCGTCGATAGATCGACAGTCTATCATGATAGGCCTGGCTACACTAAGCGGGCATCATCTCCCCGTCCGGGTATGATCCGACAATTCTCGCTATCCACATGGGATAATTCCAGCCTACAGGCGAGTGTGATATCCATTTTCACCACGGGGAGAAATAAATGAGTCGCTACGCTATCTATAGCGACAGGTCCGATCCGTAGTGCCGCGCAGTGTAACCGTAGTGTTGCTGAGCGTTTCCATGGTGAAGCTGAAGGACGGCGGGCAGCCGAAGCCGCGAACCCCGATTGTGTTGCAGGCGCCGAACGCTTTTTCTGCAGCTCCTCCAGGCAGCCGTCCAATTACCAATAGCCGTTTGGTACATAAAAATCAACAGACGATGTCCGTCGTATCCTGTATGAAATCAACCACGCACTGCGGCGTACAATTGTCCATCTCCAGATCCATCTCGAACACCCAGTGCCCGTTATCCGCGTCGCAGAGCGCCACTCCTGTTGCACTTACGTTTCTGCAGCCCAGCGCTGCGATTCGAAACGCTTCCGTCTCGTTCATGCTGTACACGACGCCGTTGATCGGTGCCATGCATGCGCTCGGCTTCTCGAATGTCCGTGCGCTCATGCTTATCATCACCATCGCGGCCACCGCCGCCACCAGTATCACTCCGATAAAAACAATGAGCGTCCCCAAGGGGAACTGGTTCTTCGCTTCCTTTATCTCTTCTGCCATTATTTCACCTGAATTCGAATTTATGCACCAATCTCGCTTCGCAGACGCGGCATATATGGTATTTCTTCACCGTCATGACGATATCGTCCGCCTTCGGAGACCCGATGAGAATCGCTCCCGGGTCTCTGTTTGGATCAAAGTCTATTCCACATGCATTGCAAATCATTTTGTTTCACGCCGGGGAGCGGACTTGAACCGCTGACCTCCTGGTTACTATAATTCTTTATGAATTTTAACAGCCAGGCATGCAACCAACTACACCGCCCCGGCATAGAATCAAATCTAAACGATGATGCCATCGTCGACATTATTTATCATTTTTCACCAGGGTTTATTGCTCGGGTGCCCCCCGTTGAACATGCTCCAGCCACGCGAGTAGCTGAATTGGTTGCCGCATGAGCCACAATCCCAGTACGGCTGGTGGGCGATCCCCTTTTTCTTGTTCATTGACGTTCCGCAGCGCAGGCAACGCTCGATCACGTAAAACAACTTTGTTTTTGGTATATATAACAGGGAGCGTATCGCAGGGGGAGATGTGGTTGCATCTGGTGGATGCTGGGTAGGCGATTGACTGTGATGGAGTCAATCTATTCCCCCTTTTGCGCGCTCCATGCAATTCACCGAGCCGATGGAATCATTGTGGCTAAAGGTCAGTCCAACAACTCTACCAACTGCACATTGGAGGTGACACAGCGGCTCTATAGTGTGCCTTTACGCTACATTGGTGTTGAAATGAGCCCATATGAGATAATGGTCCGACTGATCCGGTTGCACATCGTCCATGATCCCGTAACCCATATAATTGTTATGAGCCTCTGAGTTAATAAGTATGCGATCATAGGCGCAGTCCGTCCGCCCCACCGTCGTATCCTCCCCGTCCCCCACCGCCCACAGCCACCCGGAAAAGTCGTCCCGCTGGTAGTAGGAGCAGTCGGCGTTCAGGTCGCCCAACACGATGCTGTCGTCGCTGATGTTCCCGACGAGCCGCTCCAGCGCCGTTATCTCCGCATCGGCGTCGGTCGGCTTGGTGTGAATGACGGTCGCATAGAAATCGAAGTCGTCCTTTCTGAACTTCACGGTCAACGGCGGCCGCTCGAATACGTCTTCGAAACCCGCCGGCAGCCCCTCGTTCCAATCCTGAAACTCCAGCAGCTCCATGTCTTTGAATATCAGCCCGTACTGCTCTTTGCTGCTGCTTCTTCCGGCCCTGCTCGAAGCGCGGCACGAGTGTTGCGGCAGCGCTGCACAGAGTTGCCGAAACGCATCTCCAGACGCATCGCGGATCTCCTGAATGAACACGATGTCGTAATCGTCTATCTTGTCCGCATAATACGACATCAGCTCCTGATCCTCTGCTTTCGACTTACCGAAGATCTTCAGGTTCCACGCCGCCACCGAGATGAACTCTCGATTCTCGATAGCCTCGGCCAGCGTCGTCGGCGTAGGCCGCAGCGTAACATCGACGAACGGATCGTCCTTCAGCACGATCTCGACCTGGTTCCGTATCCGCTGCACTTCCGGCTCCCGAGAGCACCCGGCTAGCAGCGTCGTGAACACCAGGATGAACGCCAGGTTCCTGCCCAGCCTCACAGCTCCCCGTGTCCACGTCCGATACTGTTTGAACCTCAGTTTCTTGTGCTTCACTTTTGTTTGGAGGATATCCGCCCACACGTCCCGTAATGGCTCGCAGATTCCACCTGCTTGCCATGGGGAAGTGAATGGAACCTTTCTCGCATGCCAACCCCGATCGAGCCTTCGCTTCGAACGCCCCCAACCTCCCACACCGAGGAGGAATGCTTGGATATTACTGGGAATTTAATCGGTCGGACGCCAAGCCGTGTACCCGTTTTTACCTACTGTGAAAGCTCATTTGAAGCCGGTCTGCGCTACTCCGATCCATTAGTACCGTATGAGGCGCGTGGATTGCGGTTCTCCGGATCTGTTTGACCCTTTTGTTTTTGATGATAATAAAAGGGGAGGTTACCCTCCCCAATGGGCTCACTTCTTGGGAGCATCGCTTGCAGCTGCGTTCTTCAGCTCATTGAACAGCTCCGAGAAGTCGGTTGCGCGCATTACCTCCGGCACTGCGGCAACTCCCTTCAACACGGTGTCCATGAGCGACGGTGCCAAGCCCTCCTTCCCCTCTCCAGTCTGAATGACGGTTACCCGTCCCATCTTCTGGAGCGGCTGAGCGACGGCTTGTGCTACGGCTGGTGCCTTTTCGATCATCATGACCTTAAGACCCTGCTCGTCGAGCTCTTGGAAAGCCTTAGCTTTCTCCAAAGCACCTTCAGCTTCGGCCAGAAGCGATTGCCTCTTACCCTCTGCTGCTGCCAGGAGTGCAGCCTTCTCACCGTCAGCTTCTGCTACCGCCTTCGCTTTGATTGCGGATGCTTCAGCATCACCGGCCAGCTTGACCTTCTTGGCTTCACCCTCGGCGACTTCCACCATCTTCTCGCGGATAGCTGCACCTGCCAGCCTCTCGACTTCTTGTGTCTTGAGTGCCACTTCAGCTGCCTTCTCCATCTCGATGACCTTCACCTGCATCTGAGCTTCCTTGAGCACCTGCTCTTTCTCAGCGTCGCGGATCGGTCCGGCTTTGTTCGTCTCGGCCCATTCGATCTCCTGCTCCTTTTTGTACTTGGCAGATTCGACTTCTTTGCTCTTCTCTGCCTTGGCTTTCAATATCTCGGCCGCCTTCTCCTTCTCGAATGCGTCGCGATCAGCGTCTGCTATCGCTTTTCTCGCATCCCTTCGGGCGTTGGCTTCCGCAATGTCAGCCATCTTCTTCTTGTCCGCGATCTCCGGCGCGTAGAGCGTCTCAATGTAGTTATTGGGATCGCTGATCTCTTTGATCGTGAACGAGATGATCGTTAGACCCATCTGGTTCAGATCTGTTTCAGCGTTGTCAATAACCAGGTCACGGAACTTGTTGCGGTCCGTGATCAATTGCGACACGTCCATCTTCGCGCATATGGCCCGAATGTGACCGTCGAGCGTCTCTTCGACTTTCTCGGTGATCTCCTGCGGATTGCTTCCCAGGAACGATGTCACGGCGTTCTTGATGAACTCCGTCTCATCCTTCAGGCGGTACTGAACGACGCCTTCGATGTCGACGGGAACATACTGTTCCGTCAGGACGCCTTTCTTGACAATACCAACCGTCTGAAGTTTCTTGGAAATCTGCCACTCCTTCTCCAGTATCGGGACAACGAGTGTAGCAGTTCCGCTGACGAAGCGTTCCCCCCATTTTCCTGTTACCACAAGAATCTGGGAACTGGGAATGTTCCGCCATTGTCGGGCCAGCAGTGCGCCTCCGGCGATCACGACTGTGCCTATGCCCCCTAATACTATGGGGCCTATCAGACTTGCTGCATCCATATTGTTTTCCTCTTCTTTATTTACCTCTTTATTTATATAACTATAGAGCCTCTACCTGTAGGTTGTTTCCTGACAGTCCGACGATCTTCACCTTCGATCCTTTTGGTATCGTCTTGTCGGCTGAAGCCAGCATGCTTCGCACTCCGCGATATCGCAGGCGCACTTCTCCGGTCCGCTTCGGCTGTATGACGCTGGTCACCACCGCCTGCTTTCCGACGAAGTCTTCCAGGGTGATCGAAGTGTCCGGTCCGCTGCCGAAGACGCGCATCGCGCCCTTGAATGCGGTGGCTGCCATCAGCGCAGCCATGCCGAATGCCAGTATGGAAACGTGAAAGCCCTGCATCTGCGGATACTCCAGGCTCAGCCACATCCCCACCCCGCCGAAAACGGTCAGGAACATACCCATGGTGAAGGTTCCGTATCCGTGAAACGAGAATCCTTCTCCCAACTGGTCTATCGAGTCCGCTGCCGCATCTGCGGTTGACAGCACCGCCTCCAGCGTATCGAATATGCCGCCTACGCCTTCGCCGATTCCGTCGAGTATCCCGCCCAGGAAATCCCCCACCAGGCCCGCCACCGCCAACACCATCCCCGCCATGAACATAAGCAGGAACACGTAGAACAGTGCCGTACCGCCGAATAGGTACATCCATAACAATGTCAAAAATTCCATTTGTTTGTCACCTCCGTTAATTATATCGTGTTCACTATATAAACATGTAGGTTTTTCACTATTTTGAAATTGGAACGAATAAGATAGCAACCATCCCGATAAACCATGCAGACACTCCGAAAGCAATTGGCATGACGACTCTATTCATAAAATAGTTAATAGGAACGTGCAATTCTGGGTTAGCATCAATGATTGCAGCTATTTCGACAACATTGAAAAATGACAGACGCATCAATAATAATGCTCCAATAACCCCTCCCCCAACTATCAACGGACGGAAGATAAGGTAAAGTATATCTTTAACAGTGAAAGGTTCCGGTGGTTTTATCTTTTTTGGTGGCATTTTTCTTCGTCTTCTGACTCCAGATCAAACCGCTTTTTCACTATATAAATATGCATGTTTTTCACCACCATCGTCTCTGTTTGGCGACGATGCTTAGTGTTGCCAGCGGTACATAGAACCAAAACGGCTCTATATAGCTCTTGACAAGGAACATTGTCCCGATTGAGCAGCATGCTGCCAGCCCTATCGGGCCCAGGACATACACTACGATGTTATAGGAATCGTCGTTATAGTAGTTCACGGCCATTGTTCTCTCATGCGCTATGCTACAACTTTTTGCGCTTTCCCACGCTCACCAAATAGCCCCGCCCATCCTCGGTCTCCTCCAACCGCATTCGATATTCGAGCAGCTTCTTCCCGGTGAGCTCGGAAGTGAAGAGCAGCCCTTTCTTGCTGGTGATCGTATCCCCGGGCTGCACTTTTAGTGTGATCTTGTGGTACGGTAGCGTCGCTTCCTGTTGCTGAGTGTCGCTATTTTGTTGCATGTTCACACCGTTCCTTCACTTGTTCCGGACAGATATCGCACGGCTCGTCCCAGCGACGCTTCTTCAGCTCCTCGAATTCCGGTGCATCGAGCCACACCACTATCGCATTGGGATAGGCAAAACTCGGCACCCACCCCGGCGGCTCCCCCTTCTCCTGCTTCCCCACCAAAACCTTTTCCGGATCGTTCAGGATGCATCTGGTTAGTTTCTCTTGTGTCATTTTTTCACTCCGGCGCCCTCCCCATCGGCCCCTCATACAACAGGAACTCGTCTCCGTTTCCGTGCCACGGCACCATCTTCACCCGCACAAAATCCTCTCCTTGCTGCTTATAAGCATAGCATTTTATCGCCCCGGCCCATGACGCGCAATAGGTGATCATTCCGCTGATTCCCGTGCCGCAGCGCGTGGCCTCTCCTCTGCTTCCTCTCACGCTTCCGTAAAAATGTGACATGCTCGCATCACCTCTTCAACAGCACCCATTGCGGCTCTATTGACAGCCGAAAATAGCAGCCCTTGGAATCATTATGAAACTGCACGTCCAGCTCGAAGCTATCCGTTGCGTTGTAGCAGTTTGAGCTCCATTGCTGCACCCCTTCTATCATCTTGAATGCTGTTTGGTCGTAGCAACTCGCATGCAACGCCGACTTCACCTCTCCAACGCATTGCGTTGCTCCAAATATACGCATCGCGTCAAGGTTATTTTTTTCCACTGAGTTATAGGCGAAAAGCATGATCGCCGCGACTATCAGCGCCAGTATTCCGAACATTCCGTATTTTTTCAGGTCCATTTCACTCAGCCCATATAATAATCGTTGCTATCATAGCCAATCCTGCTGTGGCCGCTGCTGCCTCTGGTGAGAATATAGCGGATATAGATGCAGGCAACCACATTCCCACGGTAGCAATCGCTCGTGCTGTGTTATAGTCCATCAGAACCACTCCCCCAACCTCATCTGCCTGCCCATCCCCAACAGCTCCTCCCGGTCGTACCCCAGCGCGTACATCACCCGGCTCACCGCCGGAAGCACCTGGTTCTCTATGTAGTATTCAGGATCGTATTCCCCTTCTTCGCACAGCTCGATCAGCTTCGCCTTGTCGCTTATCGACATCCCGTCTTTGACGATCACGTACTGCACGATATCACCGGAATGAAACACATATCCGTGCTTCATCCCCTTCTTCACCGCCTCCACATGCGGCATCGGATTTCCAACGTACTCCCCTAAGCCCCTTGTAAGCTGCGTGTGAATCCCCAGATCAGTAAGAGGTACAGCACCCCCTTGCACACGGCGTAATGTCTCCAAAATGAAGCTCGCCGCCCCCTTGGGATCACGCTCTCTAAGAACGAAATCCAAAACCCTCTTCTGCGCATCTTTAGCCACCTTCGCCCAGTCCCTACGTTTGGTCTCCAGGCCCTTGATATACATCTCCCCATCAACAGTCAGCAACGCATACCGCTTCTTGGTAATGAAGAATCCGCATGTGAAAAACCCCTCATGTTTGAGGTCCATGCTGTCCGGCAGTGACTCATTATATTCTTTAAGCCAATTGAAGACGCGTTCATCAGCGCGTTTTCCGTCCTGATTCTTAATGTATATTGAGTCGGTATCTCCGTAGAGAACTATAAAGCCAGCTTTCTCAGCCGCCTCAATAGTAGCATGAATATACTCTCTCCCCCATGCAGTAATAGCAGCGCCGCACTCCTGTTTATACCAACGCGCTCCTGGATATGCCAGATACCCATATAAAGAATTGGCTAGAACCTTAAGGGCAAGCTGCTCAGCTCCCAGCATCAGCGCCTCTTGTGTTTCTCCCTGTTTCTTAGCTGCCTTTTCTCTGCCTCTAACAACCTTTCTTCGCTCAATAAGGCTCGCTTCAATCCCTGAAATGAAGCCCGTTTTCTTCTCGCAAAAGTGGTGGGTTGTAGGCGCAGTATTTTTTCCTCCTTTGCAACATTCGCAATCAACTGTGTAAGGGTCGACATTGTGTGTTATTATAATAGAAGGGTAAAGACTCGAAAAGTCTTCGCAGTAGATATTCTCATGCAGTCCCTTGATCGGATCTTGTACGAATGCCCCTTCGTAGTCGCTACTCTTTCTCCGTTCTCGCTCCTCTTTCGACGCTTTGTTCGGGATGATATACGTATTCTTTGTGCTCTCTAATATAAGCAACTGCTCGATCCGTTGCGCGGAGGTCATCCGTGAAACGTCTTGAATAGGAATCCGCAGGATGCGTGTCAGCTCGTAATACATCGGCAGCATGTTCCGGGCGATCTCCCGCGTAGCCGTCGCATCTGCCAGCGCATATTCGCAGAACGTATCGAAAAGCTCCCCACCTTCCTTCCAGGCCCGGATCATATCATCATGCTCCAGGTCGATCTTCTTCTCGCCGGTGATGTGCGTATACACATCCTCCAACTGATAGCGCGGGAGGTTGAACGCCATCCGGCACAATGGATACACATCGATATGCGGCCGCCCCTTGATGGTACACCTGGTCCGCCCCGCGAACTCATCCAGCCGCACTGTCGCCCCTTCGAATCCCCACATCAGCCGAATGCCATACTTCTCAGCTCTCTTTAGTATATAGGGAAAGTCGAAATTATCGCTGTTGTACCCGACGATGATATCAGGCTTCTGCGCCAGGATGATCTCGTGAATGAAACTGATCAGCTCCTTCTCGTTCCTCACTATCTCCGCCGGCTTGAAATTCGTCTTCTTATAGGTAATGACCGTCTCCAGGCCGGTCGTATCCGCATAGCTCGCTATCGTAATGGGATGCTTGTCCGGCGTAGGCATCGCCGCATCTTCATTATGCATCTCAAAGTCGATCGCAGCGATCTTCAACTCATTCGCATCACCGTCCAACGGAACCTTCCCGCTATCGATGAAATAGCGATGCGTGAACAGGATATCCGCTTCATAGATATCCATAACACCAGGAATCATCCGCACCCCGTCCCGAATCCTCGGAACATCGGCAGGTATCCCCGTGACGATCTTCAACAGCCGCTTTTTGATGCCCCTCCGCTGCGCATCTTCGACCTTCTTTATCTCAGGGATACACGCCAGCTCCTCCATAACACTCTTGAAGTTTGCATCGTCAAGTTCCACATAGAAGTACGGCTCGAAACCCCTGACCCGCTCGCAACGCACTTTCCCATCGCCAACCGTATAGAGGTCTATGACCGGCTTATCGTTCTCGATGTGATAGGATGCGTCGAGTATCATCGTTATTCAAGTAGTGAATGTATGAAGATAAAGAACCAGAATGCTGCCGTTCCAAGCAGGGCTGTGATAAGGGTATACAACACTGGTATCATCCCATCTATGAGATTAGGGTGATTGACTTTCTGTGCCCATCGGATCTTCATGATCATCTTCACGGTTATAACGATTGCAATGAGCATAACCGCTACAGAGACGATTAATCCAACTATTTCTAATGGCGATAAAAACATTTTCTAAAAAAAAGATAAAAAACCGGGAGTTTCCTCCCGGCTCAGGCAGACTTTTTCTTTCTGCCTCGCTTCTTTGGAGCAGCTTTCGGCTTCTCCTTGGAAGTTTGCTCCGCCTCAGGCTTCTGCTCGAACTCCTTCATGACTTCTTCCACGAAAGGCATGTCGTCTTCGTGAAAGGTGTCGTCGGGAACCGCATCCGGGTCAGGATCGGGGATATTCGGGATCTCGTCCATCTCGTCGGCGTTCGCCTCGACTGCTTTCGCAGTCTCGGCTCCCGCCTCCTCGACGACAGGCTCCGTCATCCGCTTCGCCGCTGTGCGCGGCTTCCGTTCCTTCTCCGTATGCAGTTCTTCGATCAGATCCAGATATTCCTGCGGCGGTTTGCCGAAGATCATCTGTTTCCAACCGACTTTCTTGCCTTTCGCCTTGAGCAGAGCGATCTGGTACTTCCAGTAGGCTTTTGATGCCATTCTCAGAACGCCGATAACGACGATCATGATGGTCAGGCCCACAATCAATAGTTCCAACATTGTTCGCTCACCTCAGTTATTTCTCTAGAGACGCCTTCTTCTCTTTCAGCATCTCTTCCAGCAGCTCTATTGCGCGCAGCGTCACCAAGCGTTCCACAGCGCTGATAAGATCCGCCGTGCGGATCTCATGCATGGCGGGTTGCTTGTTTTCGACTGGCTGCTTCGCGGCTTTGGTAGGACGCTGCCGTACCGGCACATAGCTCGACTTGAACTGGTCGGGAATCGGACTCTTCCAATGTCCATTGTAGCGCAGCGACATCAGCTTTCGGTAGATCTGCCACTTGTTCTTGAAGCCGAACTGCTTTCGCAGTTGGTACGACGTAGCGCCGTCCTTCACCATTTTGATGAACAACGCTCTGCGCCCTTCGAACAGACGCGGCCCGCTACGGTTGCGTCGCTTTCCGTTGCCGTTGCGCTTCTTCGCGACAGCTGCTCCACCCGCCTCGACTTCAGCCGTTTCCAGCTCCCGCCTATGTTTGAGCGGGTCTTTGTTTGGATGCTTCTTGTACCCGAAACGCATGCATATGTTATGCACGAACTTCTGGCGATCCTTGCAGATCGTATCAGGCACCTGGGCTTTGTCCGCGATCTCCTGGGCGGTCATATAATCATATGCCCCGGAACGCAGCAACGTCAGCACCCGTTCGGCGGCGTTCTTTCGCACGTCGGCCAGATTGCTTATTGCCATTATTTATCACCTCCTTATTTGTTTGGGAGTGCGCCTCCCTGTTGTTTGAAAGACGCTACTCGTTGAGTTTGGTAACGATCAGTTCCCCTTTTTCGTATTCTATCATCAGTTTATCCGTGTTTTCAAAAGGCAGATATTGAACGAGTTCCTTGGGAACCGTTATCTGCCCCCCTCCCCACGCCAACTGATGGAATCTACCCACATCGCGCAGATTCTTTGGTGTGGTCTTCTTCTCTGCGGGTGCAGCTTCCGTCTTCGGCTTTCTGCCCCTCTTCTTTGCGGCTGGTGCCGCTTCCGTGTTCTTCTTAGGTCGAGCCATTTTATATTACCTCGATTTGGTGTCTGAATTTTATCAGAAAATACGCATAGATCAGCATGTTGATCGCCCGCACCAACAGCATCTCGATCGGCTGGTCGGTAACGAATTCGATCTTCCTGTTTGACTTTGATAACGTAACATCAAGTACATCCGATAGATGTTTGATCGTCTTGACGATTCCATATTTCGCGTACTCGCTTCCATAATCTTTATTGTTCACTATACCATCGTCTCGTACGACGCTCATGGTATTATCATAGAGGCTTATAAATGTAGCGTTGTCGATAGGCAATTTATCGTGATGCAGCAGAAAATATGCGTACACCAGATAATTGACGCAGTCGATGAGATCGTCCTCTATCTTTTCACCGGCAAGATCAAGCTTTTTGCTATCGACATTAAGATGTCTGTCAAGCTTGTCGAGCACCCTGATCATACAACCTATAGAGAAATGCCGCGAAAAGCTGCTTCCATATTCCAGGTTCTTCCTTATGGCTATCTCCCGCGCCAGGTCTGCCGTAT
>Ga0180432_10001101_pt1 | contig 43313 bp, 30 predicted proteins | sample SS_ome_10_FD_132414 | JGI IMG/M metagenome (GOLD analysis project Ga0180432, IMG submission 132414) | Hypersaline lake sediment archaeal communities from the Salton Sea, California, USA - SS_1_MS_2 metaG | ecosystem: Environmental > Aquatic > Non-marine Saline and Alkaline > Hypersaline >... | reverse complement strand
CTTAACAGGCTTCACCTCTTCTGCTACCTCATGGGCTCGGCTGTAGTTGGCCGAGACCTATGAGGCGGTTTCAGTGCCTTAACAGGCTTCACCTCTTCTGCTACAGGAGAACATGCGGCAGCAAGAGGAGATAGAGGCGCTGGGTTTCAGTGCCTTAACAGGCTTCACCTCTTCTGCTACCCCGAAATACTGGCGCTTCCGAGCCCTACGGCAACGGTGAGTTTCAGTGCCTTAACAGGCTTCACCTCTTCTGCTACCCGCCGTGCAGGCTCCCGCCGCCGATGCACAAATCCTCCCGCGTTTCAGTGCCTTAACAGGCTTCACCTCTTCTGCTACAAACACCAGCTGGAGGAGGATGCCTATCGAGTGCTCAAGTTTCAGTGCCTTAACAGGCTTCACCTCTTCTGCTACTGCTGTATCCCCGCTGCAAACATGCATATCCGGGGTCTGCAGGTGCTTCTACGGGCCCCGGGGCTGCGCTTGGACGCCGCTCCGATGTAGAATGAGGGGCGAAGGGTGCGTTTTCGAGCATCGTGAAACACCCGAAAACCCCGTCGATGCTCGTTTTTTCTCACATTCGCTACTCCTCTCGGGCCCTCTGTGGGCGACCGATAGGGCGTTGGAGTGGTCATAATGTGCTGTTTTGAGGTGTTATGTACGGTGGTGCGGCCCCAGAGCGACGTTTCTCGGCCTTCGAGGGACGTGTGGTGGGAGCAAAAACCGAGCATGTCCAAAAGGGCACCTACCCCCCATGATGCTCGAATTCGGGTGGTACCGGCTCACTGATAGTGTACCACACCGCACGGGAGAAGACAAGGGTCGGCTCGCGTGCCTTGACAGGCCCTGGTTATTCCTCGACCGCGGGTCTAGGGACCCCCACCCTGGCCCTCCCCCGTTCACGGGGGAGGGTTCTGTGTGCCTTAACAGGCTTCACCTCTTCTGCAACCTCATGGGCTCGGCTGTAGTTGGCCGAGACCTATGAGGCGGTTTCAGTGCCTTAACAGGCTTCACCTCTTCTGCAACCTCATGGGCTCGGCCGTAGTTGGCCGAGACTATGAGGCGGTTTCAGTGCCTTAACAGGCTTCACCTCTTCTGCTACCGGGCAATCCTGATGCTCGGATCGCCGTGGTCCAGGGTCATGTTTCAGTGCCTTAACAGGCTTCACCTCTTCTGCTACCCGAGTATTCCGACCCTGCTCTTGATCTTGGGAGAGAGTTCGGTTTCAGTGCCTTAACAGGCTTCACCTCTTCTGCTACTGCTGTATCCCCGCTGGAAACATGCGTATCCGGGGTCTGCAGGTGCTTCTACGGGCCCCGCGGCTGCGCTTGGACGCCGCCGCAGCACACGATGAGGGCGAACGATGCCTCTGATCTTATCCTGCCAGATCGGCCGCCGCTTCTTCACCGGTTTTGTGCACAGACGCTCGAGCCGCGGCCATCTCCAATTGCTCCAGACGGCCTTCGATGGCTTGCAGCATCTCAACGATGCACGTCCCGTCCGGCACCCATCCGATCTTCCATTCCAGGCCGCGGATGATGTGGTCGGGCCGGGTGGCGATGTGATAGCCGAAATCGAGTACTTCTTCGAGTCGGGCCAAGAGGCCGGTGGCCCACTCGTGGAACGGCTCGCTGGCAGGCAGCAGGGTGCGACGGAGGTAGGCCCTGGCCTCGAATCTGCTGCCAATGACGTGAATTCTCGAGCCGTCAGGCAGACGTAAGTAGCGCGTCAGCGCGTGGTAAGGCACCGTGTTTCGACCGGCGACCAGGAGCTCGGGCAACCAGCGGATGGCTACACGGCCGTAGCGGCGGTGGCGGATCGTCCAGCCGAGTTCGGTGGCTTCGAGCTTGGTGTTCTGTGGAAGAAGGAGGCGCCACTGGTCCGGCCGCTGGTCGGCACGAAGGAAGGCATTATCCCGTAGCGGCGCCGGCAGACCGTCCATGGATACCGGGGTTGACTGCAGGGACACGTCTCCCCACTTGTAGACTACCTCCGACCCGATGGACTCGTTGCCATAGCGATGCAGGGCGTACAGAGCGAGACACTGAGTCAGTGCCATGTGGTCTTCGGCGATGAGCTTGCGAAAGTCCTGGCCTGCGGTACGGACGTCACCGTAGGCTTTCACTAACCGTGTCAGCTCGGGCGTGCCGGCGCGGTAGCGGCGCATGAAGACACGCCGAGCGGTCCGCGGAGGGCGGTACGGAGTCTCCTGCTCAATCGTAGCAGCGCCGCTCTTGGGGAAATGGTAGGGAAGCCAGATGTCGATGCGCAGCCGCTGGCTCTCGGCGCGACCGAAGAAGCGCTGGGTCGCTACCACGGTCAATACCACGACGGCCAGTCCAGACAGCCCCAGTAAGATGCCCCACCAGAGTGGCAGCAGAGCCTCCCGCAGCCAAGCGGCCAGGCCGTCGGTCAGAAGGCCCATCAGCAGGCCGATGGCGACAGTGATCAGGATGAGGGCCAGAGCCTCCTGGCGCGAGCCGCGCACCTTCTCTATGCAGCTATAGGGATTTCGGCGCCGCCTCATGATACCGCCTCCCAGATGCCGTACGCGCCAATCTGCAGAGTGATTGGACGCAGTGTTCTGGTGCCAGGGGTAAGGCAGATCTGCGCACTTGTGAGGCGGCCACCGAAGTGGCCCTCACGGTTCGTCACGCGGCCGACCAGGGGCTCAATGCGGCCGGATACACCGGCGGGTTCGAGTCCGGCGGCGAGGGTGTGCGCGAGCAGGACCCCGTTCTCAGGAATGTGCACGATGGGCCTGTCTGCGTTCAGGTCCAGCTTGTAGCCGAACAGATCCCGGCCTGCGGACGGCTCCGTGACGGGCTCGACTCGGCCCCAGCCGTAGCCTCTCTCGCCGCCCAACTGCAGCCTCCAGAGGGCCGACTCCCAGGGCGGGGCATCGTCGAGGGCCAGGACGTAGCCGGAGAGGTAGACCTGATCCCCGCCGTTCATGGTCTGGGGTACGAGGCACTCTACTTCATGGAGCGTGCCCTCATCGGCGCTCTGCTCTGGGTAGGCCAGGGCGGTGCTCGCGTAGGTGCTCAAGTGCAGTCGGCGGAAGTCGTCATGCCAGGGCCACAGGCGCACCTCTCCGTCTGGATCTGTGGTAGGGTAGAAGTAGCTGAAGGCCAGCTGCCCGTTGATCGTCTTGCCAACCTCAGCGTAGAGCCTGGAATCGGTGGCCGGGCCCTTGTCCTTGGCTTCGTCGCGGGTCACGCGCTCGGTCAGCGCGCCCCAGAGGACGCGGCCCGTGACGTACGAGCGGGTTCGCTGCACGTTGCCTACCTTGTTCCAGCCGATGTGCATGGGAGAGCGCAGACGCAGGAGCACGCGGTTGATTGTCCAGGTCATGAGTCCTCCCCTCAGTCGCCCTTTTCGGCGACGCGGGCCTTGGCGCCGTAGCGGGCGTAGATCAGCATCTGTTCCAGCGTCTCCTTGGCCAAGAGCAGACGCTCCAGCTTGCCCGACGTTACCTTCTCGGTGAGGTAAGCGAGGACGTGGTGGGCATCCTCCGAATCCGGCCGGCCCCATCCGAAGCCAAGGCCCGCGAGCAGGTGAAGCATTTCGCTCAGCAGCGCGTCGGCCCGTTGCTTTTCGGTCTTTGGGCGGGATTTGAGAAACAGCGCGCAGGCATAGATGCCGTTCTCGCGCAAGACTCCCAAAGCGTTGGTCACAGTGTTGTCGACACTCTTGGGATCTGGCTTGCGGTCGTCGTCGATGGTCTTTCGAATGAACTCTTGAGCACGCTGGGCGGCCAGGCGGTCGAGATTGGGTGGTTTTTGAGTCATGTGCGATCCTCCTTGGGTTTCCCGACCAGGGCCACACGCCCAAAGCCACGCGTGCCCATGCCGCCGACCCCCAGCCACGCCATGAGCCGGAAGCCGGCCCTTACGACGTCCAGCGGGGTCTTCCAGGGTCCGTTCGGGAGAGGACGGCCGTCGTAGGTCTTCTCCACCGGAAACCGTCTCTTCTTCTCTCCGTCTCTGTAGTCGTCCAGCACGACGTCGCTGGCCAGGAATGCGGCGCGTGGAATAGCTTCGTAGGTGAAGAGAGCGCCTTCCTCGGCCGCGCCGCGCTCCGGGTCGATGCTGACCGAGGTGCGGACTTCCAGGTTGGAGTTGACTACCTGGCCGAAGAGGGCTTCCTGGACCAGCACTATGTGATCGCGGACGGCGTGCCAGCGCTCTTCGCCTGTCCATTCTGTTGGGGCCTCGATGCCTATCCTTGGTCCGGCATCGAGCATCAACCATCCCAAGTTGAGGGGATCCGGGCGATCCCAGGTGTAGAGACCGGCTTCCATGGGGACGGAGGGAAGGCTGTCGGGCAGCTTGAAGTCCGCGTCCTTGAGTCGCTGGGCGGTACTGACCCACACCGGTCCGATCATACTGTGCACGGGAAACAGGACCAGGCGAGCGTCGAAGAGATTGACCACGCCGGAGTGAGCGATGATCTTCTTCTCACCCTTTTCCTCGATCTCCTTCAGGGATCCGAAGGTGTAGCAGATGGGGCACTCGGGCCGGCCGCAGTGCCCTTCGCGGTTCTCCTTGGGCTGGCCCTGCCCCGCGCACCTGAGGCTGCCGTACTGTGAAGCCGCGTAGGTACGCGTGGCGCCGCTGAGGCTCGTGCCCGGTATCTTGGGAACCTTGGTTCCGGGCTCGCGGACGATGCTCAGGTCGACGCCCCCCAGACGATAGCCACCGGTGCCGATGTGTACCGGATCGACGGTCATCAGGAAATAGCGTTCACGTGCGTAGACGGCCATGGCGATCACTCCTTTCCCTTCTGTTTGAGGATTTGCAGGTGTAGCTCCGTCCAATCGGTCAGTTCGCCCGAGGCAGCGGCGGCGATCAGCTTATCCCGTTCGGGCTGGGGGCACACGCGCCATCTCAGATCACGGCCACGGCTATCGGCCTTCGGCCAGTTGGCACGAGCCAGGGTATCCGATGCGAACTGCCAGAACACCGGATTGCTCTCTTTGCTCCAGACCGGTCCGGCCTGCCACATCTCCCGGGTCGCCTCGATGGCGCCTATGATCTGGTGAATCTGGGACCGGGAGAGTTGCCCAAAGCGGCGCCAGACAGCCTCCATGTGCTTCAAGTCGTCCAGCAGGAAGGGACGCGTGGGTCGCGAGGGCCGATAGGTGCGGTACTCCCGCAATGCCTGGCCGTCCCGGTATGCGATTTCGAACCGTCGCCCGGTGGTGTCGAGGAACTGGAAGTCGAAGCGAGAGGGGCGGATGTAGACCTTACCGGCAGCGTCCTCCACGGGTAGGGACTCGATGGGCGGTGGAGCCAGCTCCCCGGATGATGGCCCGGGATCCGTCTTCAGCAGGTTGGCGTACCATGCATCGTCGGTCGTGCCGTCTGCCATCTTGGCCGGGTAGCACGACCGAAAACTGCGTTCGCCCCGCTTGAAGGTCACGCTACGGTCTTCCGCCTTCGCTTCCCACTCCTCCCAGTTGTGAGGCATGTTGAGCATTGCTCTCCCGGCCTCGAGGACGGCCGCCAGGGGCGTGCGCCGGGGAGCGAACACCAGCCCGAGGTGCAGCGGCAGTCTGTCTCGCACCCGCGCCATTTCCCCATCGTACTTGTCGCGGATTGCCTCTGCTACTGCCAGCGCTTCGACGGCCGGAATCAAGGCCATGAACGTGGAGGGCTCGGTCATCAGCGGGATGTAGGGAGCGAAAGAGTGCTCCCGTTCTACGCGAGAGTGCTCCGCATCCACGTTTGCCCGAGTGTCCTGGCCACGGTAGCCTCCCGGCTCGTACAGGCTGAGTTCCGACAGTGACTTGAGCCGCTTGGACCACTCCTCGATCAGGCGCTCCTCATTCTGCAACGCCTTGGGCGGGAAGTTGAGTTGTCGTCCCAGGTAGGTCAGGTTGTCGGTCGTCCAGAGCAGGTCATGTGTACCGTCGTTGGGACCCTCGGCATCCTCGGGGTCCCAACACAGGCCCAGCCTCCGACCGGCGATCTCGGCCTCGTAGGCGTGCCAGGGCCCGAGGCCCTTCTCGGGATGTGGATTCCTGATCTCCGGCAGATTGGTCGGCCTGAGGCCCAACCGCACTCGCCGGGACAGGCGCTCGGGGATTTCCTTGCTCTCTACTTGCTCCCAGAAGCGGCGGGTGGTCTCCCAGCACCGCCTGATGCGAGCCAGGGAGACGGGTTTGGAGATGGTTGGGATCAGGCTGCCGTCGAGCCAGCCGTCCAGGATGAACCGCCCAACGATCAGGGCGAAGCGACCGTTGTCATCGGCCACCTCGTCGACCCAGATGGTACGGTCGAAGGGGCCGGCCTCCTCTTGGTCACCCTTGATGTTCCAGGCCCAATCCCTGGCCCGCCTCCCTCTGCGCTGCAGGCACACCCGGCATACGTTGCGTTCCTTGGCCTTCTTCTGATCTGCCCCATCCTGCAGCCCGAGTTCCTTCTGGTGGGAGGACCCCTTTGCGGGATAGCCAACCGGGCGCTGTCCGCAGACGGTGCAGATCTCCGCGTTGGCCGGGCGCTGTTCCGGAGCCCACCACGACTCGGCAACCTTGGAGTCTGGAGCGTTGCACTTAGGCCGGGCGGCCAGTACGTCGGCCAGCGACAGCTTCTTGCCCCGGCGGGCTTCGGTCACTTGAATCTCCGGCATGAATTCACCTGCCAGGCCCTCGCTGTCGAAGGCCTTGCGCAACACTGTTCGAAGCGTCTGATCATCACCGTCAGGCAGTTCAAGCAGGTCCGGCACGTGGGGTACGACGAAGATGCTCCCGTTCTCGTCGCGATAGATCTCATTGCCCAGGGGATACTCGAATTCGAGGGTGTCACGTACCTTGTTGAGCCCATCTTCCAGCACCTGTCGGCGACCCAGGAGATCGGTGACGTGGTGGGCCTGGCCCCAGAATGCCAGGCCGTCGAAGGACACGTGCAGAAGGCGCCAGCGCACTTCGCCGACGGGTGGGATGACTCCCGTGAGGATGGCTCCGGCCACCCCGCTCTTGAACAGCGCCGCTATCGAGGATGCGTAATCCCAGAGGTCGATCTCGTTGATGGGCCATTGGGTGTCGCCCAGACCCGTCTCGAGTACCTGCCGGGCTTTGGCCACCAAAGTGCTGCGCAGTTTCGCAGGCTCGTCAAAGGCGTCGAGGCCGGCGCGGAGCAGTTCGTGTCTTGCGGTGTGGAAGCTCCATATGTCGAGTTCCTCGCGCAGGTGCCCAAAGGCCGTGGTGGAGCGGAGTTCGCTCCACAGCTGCGGCCTCTTCTCTAACTCCCGTCCTCCGGCGGCTCTTCCCTTCTCGGTACCCGAGACCTCGCCATGGGAGAGGATGAGGAGCATGGGCAATCCTGAGCCCTGGCCGGGAGCCAGCCAGCGCTCAAGGGCGTAGCGTCGACGGTAATCATCGCCCTTATCCGCACCGGTCGAACCGGGAAGAGGTGGCCTGTAGAAGAAGTTGTCCCAGAACAGGGTCAGCAGGTCGGCGATTGGCCAGGACTCCCCGGCTACTTCCAGGCGCAGCTTGCGGAATTCGTTTTCCAACTCCTTCTGCGCGGCAGCTTCACGCTTCGAGAGACGCTTGATTCTGCCGGGCGCCCGGCGTAATTGCTCCTTGGCTTCGTTCCGCCGGGCACCGATCGCTGCTTTGGTCTCGGGTTCTGCGGCTCGAACGTCCACGTCTAGCCGGGCGACCTCTGTCTTCAGTCGCTGGATCTCAGCGGCGGCGGCCGCGCGGTCATCCGTAAGACAGGAGTAGAGGGGACCGTTACCTGAGCGGAAGGAAAGTACTAGGTCGGCTGCCTGGAGTTCCCGGAGCAAGAAGCTCTGCGCCTTTGGGTCGGGATCTCTATTGGAGGCATCCTCTGTCCGGAGTACATCACGCTCCTGTTTGGTCCAGACGTCCAGCTCCAGAAGGGCTTCTCGCCTCGCTTCCTTGGCACTGGTCTTGCCCTGGAAACGCTGCATGACTTCCTGCAGTTCCGGCCGGAAGAGCTCGGGCGGCGGCGCTGCGAAGCGCCTGAATTGGTATGGCGTGATCTCAAGGCCTCGGCCCTTGACTTGAGCCACGGCCGCTTTCTTGTCTACGTCTCGGGCGGATTGGGCCAGGAAGTTGGGATCGAGTTTGCCGATGTTGTGCAGGAGAGCGGCGATCTCGGCGACCAGGATCGTGCGCCCGTTGTCGCCCTCAGCTTCAACGTCCGTAAGCCTCATCCTGCACCTCCCACTTGCCCGCAGAGTTCTTTGGCCAGGCCCGGCAGTGCGTTGAGGTCTGTGACGGGTCGGCTGAAGTACGCTGGCCCGGCGGGCTGCTCTCCCACCAGCTCCAGCACGCGCGGCTTGACCTTCCTGTAGTCCGCTTTGACCTTGCCACTCCATGGCTGTTTCTTGATCTCATCGTCGTCCACTGCCAGGAAGCGACCGTCGGCGAAGAAGTCGTCGCGCAGTCGGCTCTCCAGGGGATCACGCCTGAGCAAGCTACGAACCAAAGCTTCACCGGGCCCCGCCGCGCCGTTGGTGCTCTCGTCGAGCAGATTGACCCGCAGTTCGCCGGCCACCCGTCTGGGGTCTGCTACCCCGAAGCCGCTGCTGGTCTTGGCCCCGAATCCGTAGACGGTCAGGAGGTCGCGGACGGCCTCAGCTACAAGGGGCAGATCCGCCCCCAACTGCTGCTGCAGCACACTCTTTGTGGGAGTCACCTGCCCGGGGAAGTCGTAGGGGACATACAGCAGACGGAACGTGCCGTGGGCGCCGGCCGGAACGCACTCCAGCAGAATGGGGTTCTTGCCCACCCTGCGCTGCCGATCGTGGGGGTTGATGATCTCCAGACCGATGTCGTCGAAGAAGGTCGGGAAGAAGCGCAGACGGGCCCGCCGGCCCTCGATCTTCTCGGTGCGGTAGTGTTGCTCCTTCAAGAATGCATCAAACCACCCGCCCAGGTCCCCCGCCAGGTCTTCCACACGCTTGTGATGGCTCGCTTCACTCTCGTCTTCTTCGTTTCTCAGCAGGCGCATCGCCAGCCAACGGTTGATGAAGCGGGCCTGGCTCTTCACCTCGTTGCCGAAGAGCCTGACCCGGTGCGCCCTCTGTACCCACGCGGGCAGCAGGGCTTTGTCTCGTTCTTCCTCGTCGTCGGGCAGGCTCTGGGGCGCAACTTCAGATAGCGCCCGGATGAGCCCCCGCGTTGCGGCAGACCTCAGACTCCCTTTCCAACTGGCCGGAGCCACGAATGGGATCTTCAGCACCTTGTCCTTGCGCACGGGATTGTCGATGATGTAGAAGGCGCCATCGTCCCGACTCAGGTACGGCCGGGCAAGTTGGAACCCGAGTTCCAGGGCAAAGCTGTAGCGGGGGAGGACAGGGAATCCTTCGAACAGCGAGCGCTCTAGATCCAGCCTCTCCAGCCAGCCGAGGCCCTCCTGAATGTGGGTGTCAGTGTAGAGGCGCCGGCCTCGTTCACCCTCGATGAGTGACTTGTAGTCCAGGCGGGCGAGTTCTTTGGCGGCCGGAACCGCCAGTGCGGTGGCCAGCAACTTCGACCGACTGTAGGCGCTGAGGTTCCTGTCTCCCATGATGCGCGACACGTCACCCGCAGTGAGCCCCCCATAGGCCGCGTACAGTTCCCACTGTCTGGGATTCATCGGATGCCGACCTCCTTCGGATCGAATTCCTCTACGAGAGTGGTGCCGGGGAACATGGTCTCGACGAAGCTGGTCACCTCATGGGCCACGTCGGACAGCGATACCGGCCTGCCGTCCTCGTCGCAGAGCCCGCGAGGCACGTGCCCCCAGACCTTCAGACGCCAGGGAGCGTCTGGCTCCTCGCGATAGAGGTGGCTCACGAAGATCCGGCTGGCTGAGCGGTCATCGTCCCCTCGGGCATCGCTACGGCCAAACAGCCGGTGGGCCACCTCCTCGCCCCGTCTATCCCGGAACCAGGGGCGCATGCCGAAGTCCTGTCCTTGGCCGCTTCTGGGATTCACACTGTTGCTCTTATAGCGGATGTCGAAGGCACAAGGAATGAAGTGCTGACGGAAGTCGAAGCCCTCAGAGGGTATGCCGACCAGCCCTTTGGTGCCGCGGTAGCGCTCCAGCTTGGCTATCTGGTAGATGTGCGAGAAGAGACTTGCCAGGTTGAAGAACTTGCCGGGCGGGTGTCTGCCGCCGCGCGTGGTCAGAGCAGCCAGGAGTTGCTGCCCGCGTTGCGTCATCTTCGAATCGAGACCGTCTGTGATCTTGATCTGGCCGAACCCATTCTGGGGTTTGGCTCCCAGTGCACCCCAGTGATTCATGATGGCCAACAGGAAAGAAATCTGGGCCAGGGTCTCTTCGGCGTCAGTGCCTAGAGGGACCACACGCATCGTCGCCCGATCACCCCAGAGGGCTCTTGCCCACAGACCGGGCTCAGACACCACCGCACCCGCTCCTCTGTCGCCTTTGATACTCTTGCTGCCGTACAATTTCCGAAGCCAGTCACCAGATGACCGGCGCACGGCCGGGCTAGTCATGAAGAAGACATTCTGAGGTGTCAGGCCCTCCAGCTCGAGGCGAAACCGTCGTTGCCATCCGGTACAGCCGAATAGCCAGCAGGCCGGGCAAAGTCTTTGGACGGCCTGCTCGTACGACTCGTTCTTCTTCTGCTGGAACCTGCAGCGCGCGGACGCGTCATCTGCCGTGATGTCGCACGCTCGGCCTCCCATTCCACGCACGATGCCTTCGTACCACCAGCGCATCGATCCGATGATGCCCGTCTCCCTGATGCGGTCGCTGTTCCTGTCTGCGCCCCCGGTCCAAAGGGGAGTGAGGGTCTTCAGCTTCAATTCCATGCACCAAACCTCCTTCTACCTCGGGCTCGCGTCTGACCTGACATCGCCCTGGGCGGGTCGAAGCTCGACTGTACGGCAATGGGTGTCACCACGATGGGGGAATGCCTATCAATCACGGTCGCGCCAAGTCCACAGGCAGCTCTGCTGTGGAGGAGAACCAAGACACGCTTGGGAGTTTGAGTTGGCCACCGGGCAGGCACGATCGGCACACAAAGAGACAGCCGACCCCGGGCGGGCGTTGCTCCCGCGAAAGGGTCGGCTGTCGTTCGATCATTTGGTGCTCCTCGTTGGCGCTGGGGCTGCGACGAGGGCTGCGATCTGTTAGGCTTGGCTTACAGAATCCACTATACCAGAGTTCCGGTCGCGCGTCAAGCAGAAGCGCGTTCTCCCCACAGAGGCGTGCCTGCGGATGCTACCTCCTGTCGGCCTCAGCGGGAGCTATGCCCGCACCGGGCCGTGCGACTTGCCGTGTGCCGTCACTCTGGCCTCTTGACGTTCGGCGGCACGCTGCTGATCATCGAGCGATCTGCCTACAGCTTGTACACCTTCTTGACCAACCGGTAGGCGGTATCCTGAATCATCTCCCGAGCGTCGTCCATGTCGACCACGCCCCTGACCACCATGCCGGCGATCCAGTTGGCATCGACGCGCCGGGACAGGTCGTGCCTCGCGGGAATGGAAGGGAAGGCGCGAGAGTCGTCGTTGAAGCCTGCGGTGTTGTGGAGCCCCGCCGTCTCCATGACCTGCATCCGGAAGCGCATCATGCCGTTGAGGCTGTCGTGGAACCACCAGGGCGGGCCAAGCTTGACAGCAGGGTAGTGTCCCGCCAGCGGAGCCAGTTCTCGGGAGTAGGTCGTCTCGTCCAGGGTGAACAGTACCAGCGTGAGCCCCGGATCGTTGCCGTACTTGTTGAGCAGGGGGGCCAGATTGCGCGTGAATTCGGTCCGAATGGGAATGTCACAGCCTTTGTCGAGTCCGAAGCGCTCGAAGATCCGGCGGTTGTGGTTGCGATAGGAGCCCGCGTGGAGCTGCATGACCAGGCCATCGTCGATGCTCATTCGGGCCATCTCCATCATCATGTGCGCCGTGAAGCGGGTAGCATCCTCGTCGTCGGCTTCGCCTCTGAGCGCCTTCTCGAAGATGCGATCAGCTTCCCGGAAGGTCAGTTCGCAGGTATAGGGAGTCAAGACTGCATGGTCCGTAGAGGTCGCCCCCATCGTCTTGAAGTAGTGACGCCGGTCCTCGAGTGCCCGTATCAGGTCACCATAGGAGTCCACGTCGATGCCGCTGGCCTCGCTCAGTTTGCCCAGGTTCTCGCTCCATCCGGCGGAGTCCAGGTTCACGACAGCGTCAGGACGAAACGTGGGTACGATTCGTCCTGACCAGGCGGAATCCTTGATGGTCTGATGGTGAGCGAGCGAATCGCTGGCCGCGTCGGTCGTGCAGAGCACCTCGATGTTGAAGCTGTCGAACAAGGCCCGAGGACGGTATTCGGGGCTGGCCAGGCAGGCTTCGATCTGATCGTAGATGGCCTGGGCCGACTCGCCATTCAACTTCTGCCCAATACCGAAGACGTCCTGCAACTCGTGGGCCAGCCACATGCCCGTGGGCGTGCCTCGGAAGAGGTAGAAGTTGTCCGCGAAGATCTGCCATATCCTGCGGTGGTCCTGCTCCACCCGGCCCCCATCGCATCGGGATACTCCCAGAGACTCCAATGGAATACCCTGCGAATAGAGCATGCGATACACGTAGTGGTCGCACGTTATCAGCATCTCGGCGGGGGTGCCGAAGGAGGCGTCGTCTTCGGCGAAGAGGCGCGGGTCGACGTGCCCGTGAGGTCCAACGATGGGTAGGTCCTTGACAGACTCGTAGAGTTCCCTGGCGGTGCGCCGCTGCTCAGGGTTTGGGTCGAAGTACCGATCTTCCGATAGCATCTTGCCCTCCCAACAGTATGGTTTGGTGCTCTGGCCTCGACTCGATGTCCTTGGCAGTCTTGTGGCCTTGATTCATCGCTCGGTAGGTCTCTGCGGCGGCCTCGACCGGTCGAGGCATACTACCCGTCAGGCCGTCCCTCGGAGCCCCAGCTCGTATTTGCCCTGCAATCCCTTGATCTCGACCTTTGGAGCCCCGTGCTGGAAGTAGCCGCCGAAGGCGCCGGCCAGACGACGTGCTTCCTCGGGATGCTCGTCGATGAGATTCTGGCGCTCGCGTGGATCGTCCACCAGATTGTACAATTCATCCGGCTCGCCTTCGGGGCGCTGAACGTAGCTCCAGATCTTGTCGCGAGTGGAGCGGTTCACGGATTCGTGGTAGCCGGTCAGGATGACGTCTCGCAGGTCGTCGCTGTCGCCCTTGAGGACCGGCAGGAAGCTTCTGCCCTGCATGCAGCTCGTGCTGTTGGTCATTCCCAGCAGGCTGAGCAGGGTCGGGAGTGCGTCGTGGAACTGAACGATCGCCTGAGTGCGTCGGGCGCCTTCGCCACCGGGCAATCGAATCATGAACGGCACCTTCAGCAGCTCACTGTACATCCTGTCGGTTCCTTTGAGGAACTTGCCGTGGTCTCCCAGTGGGTGTCCGTGATCGGCGGTGAGCAGGATCACGGAATCGTCGTAGTACCCAAGGTCCTTCAGTGCCTTGAAGAGCGTGCCCAGACAGTGGTCGACGAAAGCGGCCTCGCCGGCATATAGCCCCTGGACGTGGCGCTCCTCAGCGGGGGTGGCCCAGTCTTTCGCCATTCCGCCCATGGGTAGAATGAGCCTCTTGCCGTCGTAGTCGGGATCGGTGTAGGTATCGAAGCGAGCAGGAGGGTCCCAGGGCTCGTGGGGGTCGAATGAATCGATCCACAGGAAGATCTTCTCGTGCTCCCTGTTCCGTTTCAACCAGCCGGTGGCGTCACGCACCACCTTTGCCGGGAACCAGTCATCTTCGGAGGTGAAGTCATCGGTGTTGGCCAGGAACTGCGATATGCGCGTGCGCCAGTACTGGCCGTAGTGCTCGTTCATGTAGTCGTCTGGGTCTCGCCGGGGCTTGTGCGACATCCATCGATCGTATTCCTGACCTCGCACCCAGCGATAGGAATCGAAGCCTCGGTGGAAGTTCATCCCTGGCTTGCGATAGTGGTGACAGTCCGAGATCAGGCCGCAGGTGTAACCTTGCGGGCCCAGGATCTCCGCGATGGTGATGTCTTCCTTGGTGAGCGGCTGCCAGTAGCGATAAGGGAGTGTCCGCTGCCCGGTGAAGAACTGCGTGCGCACCGGGAGGGTTGGCAGCGCCTCAGGATAGGCATTGTCGAAGACAATGCACTCCTGTGCGAAGCGGTCGAGGTTCGGCGTCCTACACGCGGGAATGCCGTCGAACACGGGTTCTCCGCCATTGTAGGTGCCTATGTGGTCCTGACGGAAGCTGTCTAGCATGATGGCAATGATGTTCACGTTTGCCCTCCTGACCTCTGGCGGTCCTCAGCACGTCCTTGTCGGAGACACACAGGAAACACAGGGACCTCCTAAGCAACCAGCCGCCGTTGGGTCGAGTGTTGGGAGGTTCCCCATGTTGTCATCTAATATACTCAGAAGCTGGGGCGCGTGCAAGTGCCGGAGCGGCACCGGGTGCACGAAAAGGTTGTCAGCGAGTTGGGCCTTAATGGAATCTCGCCCGACCGAAATGCTCTGCGGGGCCGCTTTCCGTTCAGATGGTCAAGCCACCTGATCTGGGCCTGGCGGGGGCTCGCTGGTAGTGCTTCAGAGGTCAGCCTCGGGAAGATGCTTCGCCGGTCCTGAGCCTCGCCTTCTGTCGGCGCGGATCACTCGCCAGGCCCCAGCCGGTTGCTTCAGCAACCGGCTGAAAGGGCAGAACCCTACGGGCTGGAGCATAGCCCCGAAGGGGCTTCGCTCGACGAGCATGAGGCTGAAGCCTCATGCGTGCCTGCGCCTCATCTGCCTGACAGGTCTTGCGTGCACCCGTGGCACCCAGCGCGATAATCTGGGGCGCGCGCATCGACGCCGCTTGGGCCTGCGAGCCGGTTCCCTGTTGCGCTTTGTCACCTGTCGGGGTATAATCTTGCTCCTGAGTGGGTTGGCTTACCGGAACGGTGGGATTGTGCCGTCCGTAGTGTGGTGGTCACAGTAGTGGACAGCAGTCCGCTACCGCAGCGATCAGCCACGACTGAAGGAACTCCCGGCTAGGAGATGACATGGCAGATAGATCGGCAGAGAGCAAAGAGATCTCGCCCGGCCTGAACCTGGAGCAGGTAGCGGCCAAGTGGGAAGGTGTCCTGGAGAGCGATCCTAAGGACGTGGAAGCTCTGGTGCAGTTGTCCCTGTGTTACGGCCGGATGCGTCGCTCTGACGATGCGCTGACGGCGGCTCGTCGAGCCGTGGCCTTGGCGCCGGAGGTCGCTTCAGGGCACCGGGCGCTTGGGGTCGAGCTCTTCCTGCAAGACGAGAATGAGGATGCAGAAGAGGAGCTGCGTCGAGCCATTGAGCTGGACCCGGAGTCCTCCGCGGCCCGCTTCCCCCTGGCGCAACTGCTGGCGGACCAAGGCGACTGGGATGGGGCTGATGCGATGTTGGCCGCGGCGCGCGATCTGGTAGGCGAGGACCGGGCCGGTCTGGCGCAGGGGTGGTACGTGGAGGCGTACATCAACCTGGCAGGCAAGGAACTCGACGCCGCAGAGGAATGCATTCGCGAGGCTCTGGAGTACGAGGATGCCAATCCCCGGATCGCCGCACTGGCGTACGCGAATCTGGGCAACGTCCAGGCGCGTCGAAGGCAGTTCGCTGACGGGATAGGCAATCTGGAGACCGCGCTCGGACTGAATCCGTATCTTCGCAGTGCCAGCAAGCTGCTGGGACAGCTATATCTGTTGAGGAAGAGGTACTCCGATGCGTTGGCGCCATTGCTGGACGCATCGCAGGATCCGCGGCTGGCGAGCCCGGTGATGGAGTACAGCCTGGGCCTGGCGTATGCCAAGACGGGCGACGCAGAGCGCTCGCGAGCACACTATCAGGAGGCCCTGGATTCGGGGCTGACGGGCTACTACGCTCTGGCCGCGCGGATGGCTCTGATCTGGAGTAGGTCCGGAGTCAGGTGGCTTGTGTACCTGGCTGGCGCGTGCTTGGCCGTGTGGTTGGCTGTCACCCGAGTGCCTACTCCGGCCATTGCGGTTCTGATCGCACTGGTGGTCGGCTACGCAGTATACCGATGGTGGGCGGGCCGGTCATGACCGTCTAGAGTGGAGAGGGGACGCGTCTTCGCCGAGATGGTCCATGATCGAGCGCGGGAGGTGGTCTGGTGGAGGAGCAGAGAGATAGCGAGCGATGCGAAGAGAGGCATAGCCTTCCGCGAAGGGTGTCGCGCCGCAGATTCCTGCGCGGCCTAGGAACGATCACGGCGGGGGTGGTGATCGAGGCTTGCCGATACGGGCGGCCACAGATAAGCGTCGGGCCAACGCGTACAGTCGCGACTGCTGCCTCACCCACGGTGGCGCCAACCCTTGCGCCTACTGCCTCGCGCGCAATCCAACAGACAATCGACCCGACTGTCGTGCCGTCTCTTGCGCCGAGCATCGCGCCTACGACCAAACCGGCGTTGCAGCCGAGTGCCACGCCCACTCCCTCCTCGGTCTCGCAGGTGTCGATAGCCCGAGCGAGGAGCTACGACAGAACCACAGTCTATCAACAGGTGCGGGCACTCCTCGACGGCATAGGCGGGCTGGGTGATGTGGTCAGTTCCGGGGATCGGGTGGCCCTGAAGGTGAACTTGACCGGGGGGGCGCACTTCGATGCGGCTCCCAGTGTCGTGCCGACCGAGAGCTATCTCACACATCCGGAGGTAGTCAGGGCCCTGATGGAGTTGCTGCGCGACGCGGGTGCTCGAGAACTCTTCATCGTGGAGGCCGTGTTCGATCGGGAGTCATACCCCGTGTACGGCTACTCGGACCTGGCGCGAGATCTGGATGCGACGCTGATCGACTTGAACGATCCCTATCCCTACGGCGACTTCGCCACGGTGCCGGTGGGCGATGGTCACTTCATCTACGGGGACTTCTTGTTGCATCGTATTCTGGAGGAGGTCGACGCGTTCGTTTCCGTGGCCAAGATGAAGTGTCACTACAGTTGCGGCGTTACCCATTCCATGAAGAATCTGATTGGGCTGGTCCCGGTTGTCCACTACCGCCTCAGCAGTGACCATTGGTGGCGTTCCGCTCTTCACGGGGAGGGACAGGAGACCAAGGAACGCCTGCCGCGCGTGATCCTGGATCTCAACCGGGCACGCCCTATTGACCTGGCCGTGATCGACGGGATCAAGACTGCCGAGGGTGGTGAGGTTCCCAGGGGTAGCTTCAATCCGGTGGAGCCGGGAGTGCTGTTCGCGGGCACGGACCCGGTCGCTGTGGATTCCGTGGCTACCTGCGCGATGGGCTTCGATCCGACGGTCGAGCCCCCGGCCGCGCCTTTCCTGCGTGGCGATAACTACCTGAATCTGGCGTACGAGCTGGGCCTGGGCACGAATCGTCTGGATGAGATCGGCGTGGTCGGTGCCGCCATCGACGAAGTGCGATACCAGTTCCAGCCCAGTACCAATCAATAGCGAGGGCGTGCCAGCCAAGGGACGGCCTGGGCATCGCTGTGCCCAAGTCGTCACCCCGTTCGACTGCGCTTCAGGATCTATGAGCCTCGGTGAGCGTCTGGAGCGCGCGCTCACTACGATCCGGCGGACGCTGCAGTCTGGATCTCTCGTTCGTGCCGTGCGCGCTCGCGTAGCTGACTGCGCAGTGCCTCTATGTCACGAGGCACGAGATAGGCGACCAGTGCGAAGAACGCGGCGCACAGAACCCAGGCTGTGACGCAGATCCACAGAATGGCGTCTTGCAGTGAGTAGCGCACCGCGATAAGGCCGGCCATCAACGGCGCCAAGGCTGCGCCTGCCGATTCGATGAAGTACTGGACCGCCAGTGCGGTACTGCGTACCTCAGGCAAGGTGATATCGTGAACGGTAGAAACCACGTTGGCTGACGCAACCGGAATGAAGAGAGCGGTTGCGCTGAGCAAGATCATGAACGATGTCTGGTCTTCGATCGGCACCCTGATGGTGACGATCAGCAGGATGGCACCGATCAGAACGCCGCTCATCGCCACCAGCACCCGGCCGCGCGGAGTACGCTTGAAGAGGAAGTCGCCCGCGGCGCCGCCTACGAAGTACCCTGCAGCCAGTACCACGACTGCCACGGCCATCGTTGTGAAGACTGCTTCGCTGGAGTAGCCACGCTCGATCTCCAGGTAGCGGAAGAACCAGTAGGTGATGACGTTCCAGGGGAAGACGCCGAAGAAGCCCTGGACGAAGAGCACTATCAGACTACGTTTCTTGAACAGTCCGAGGGCGTCCTTCCGGTTGAAGCGATAGACGCCCATCTGCTCCAGGTCGGCCAGTTCGGGCTCCGATCTCCCGCGCGGTACCTCGCGCACACCGAAGAAGATGAGCAGGGATAAGGCAACACCCAGGGATCCCGTGACGATGTAGATCCCTCGCCATCCCAGCGAATCGCTCAGCAGGAGCGCCAGGAGCATCCCCAGCATGTAGCCCACGGGCTGAGCGACTTGAAGCAGCCCGAAGACCCTTCCTCGCATACGCGGTTCGAAGTAGTCCGCGATGAGACTGTACACTCCGGGGTAGCTGGAATCGTCGATGCCGGTGGTGGCGCGTGTCGCCAGAAAGGCGCCATAGCTGGGCGCGATTGCGCTGAGCCAGGTGGTCGAACCCCAGATGAAGGCCGCCGCCGCCAGTAGCCTGGGTCGCGCGTACCGGTCGTAGAGATAGCCCCACAAGGGATAGAGGACCGCGCCGACGATCAGTGCACCGGTGACCACTGCCCCCATCTGTGCCTCGTCGATGCCGAAGGTCTCCATAATCGGAGTGGTCAACGGGCCGATCAGTAGTTTGTCGGCCTGGTGCAGCAACATAAAGGCGAAGAACACGGCGACTACGAACCAGCGGTGTCTGGAAGGTGATCTCACGTGGGCCTCCTTCTCCAAGCGGTAGCTCTTCGATTGGGTCATTCCGCGGTCGGCACTCAGCCATCTAGGGAACGTTGCTGGGCAGTATAACCTGGAACTATTGCGCGCGCAAGTCGTACGCGCGTGACCAACCTGGTGAGACAACGATCACACTGCAGAGCGGCAAGGGCCTGCAGGGGCAGTCGTGACGCGATCCCGCGCTGGTGCCGGAGGGCGCGCAGACTCGGGCTGATCACCGATTTCGAGCAGACCACCAGGATGCGCGTGACCCATGGGCCCAGAACCCACGTCCGGTCGAGAGCCATCGCGTCCAGCCAATCCTTTCTTCCGCGCCCTCGGAACTTTACATAGTTGACAGCCTCTGTGCTTTGTGATAGGATCTGCCTGCTGAGCCGCCGGTCCACAGTGGTGAATGGAAAGGCGGACCGGTCCGATGATGGTGAGTGGGTGTGACCTGTGGAGGATAGATGCCCGGATTCGACGTTGTGGGAGTGGGGTGCTGCGCGTGGGACTACCTGGCGGTGGTGGAGACGCATCCGCCCATCGACACCAAATGCGATGCGCTTCTGGTTGAGGAGCAGGGAGGTGGCCCCACCGCCACCGCGATGGTGACGCTGGCCAGACTGGGCGCGAAGACCGCGCTTGCGGGCAAGGTGGGGGACGATGGTCGGGGCAGGCTCATCATTTCGGCTCTGGAACGAGAGGGGGTGGATGTCCGCCAGATCAAGGTGGGGAAGGATGAGAGTTCTCGCCTGTCGTTGGTCATAGTGGAGCAGGGCACGGGCAAGAGGACCGTCGTCTCGATGAAGGGCAGCGCTGCTCCCCTCAAGCCGGAGGAGTTGGACAGAAGCGTCATCACCTCGGGAAGGATCCTGCACGTCGACGGGCACCAGATGGCAGCGGCGACGGTCGCAGCGCGATGGGCCAGGGAGGCCGGGCTACAGGTAGTCCTGGATGCCGGAAGTGTGAAGGCGGGGATGGAGGAGTTGGCGAGCCTGGCGGACTATGTGGTGGCCTCCGAGCCCTTCGCTCTCGACTCCACGGGTGAAGACTCCATCGAACAGGCCGCACGACGTCTGTACCGCGATGGGAACCACAGCGCGGTGGTGGTCACCGGCGGTGAGCGGGGTGGGTTTCTGGTCAGTGAGCAAGGCGAGCAGGCCTACGATGCTTTTCGGGTGGACTCAGTCGACACCACGGGAGCGGGCGACGTCTTTCACGGCGCCTTCGACTACGGCATACTCCGTGGCTGGGAGCTGAGTGAGGTGGTGGAGTTCGGTGCTGCTGTCGCGGCGATCAAGTGCCGGAGCCTGGGTGGCCGGGCCGGCATACCTTCTTTGTCCGAGGTAGCCGGCTTCCTGGCAGAGCACCGACCGCTGCGCGGCGCCGCCGGGTGATCGCACGGTTGGACTCACTCTGTGGGTCAACGTGCCCGGTCCGGTGCTTGACGGGGGTGAGGAGCAATGAAGGACATCTCGGAGCTCAAGGCCGAAGCGGAGAGCAAGGAGGACTGGTTCAGCTGGCGGGCCTTTACACTCGGATTGGCCCTCACCTTGCTACTCCATTTGATGGCATGGCCGACGTTTGCCTATTGCTTCGTCGCAGCGGTCAGGCTGGTTCTGCCGGACAGGATCGGAAGCTACTCGGTCAGCACGGGCCCTCTCACGCTAGCGCTTGTGCGGATAGCCTCCGTTTCCGCATTTCTAGGCGTGTGGAGGGCCATTTACGTCAAGATCAAGGGCTAGTCGGAAGCTCCGGGCTGTTAAGAATCCTTAAATGTTGACGCAGGGTCGCGATGAGTGTAGAATCCGGCTCTGGCATGACGATCACATAATGGGGGAGAGGGTGCTTTGGGGAGGCGGAGCATGATTGATGTCACCGATGTGGCGAAGTCGTACGGTCCCGTCGAAGCATTGCGCGGGATCAGCTTCAGCATCTCAAGAGGTGAGATAGTGGGCCTGCTGGGCCCGAATGGCGCAGGCAAGACGACGGCGATCAAGATCCTGACAGGCTATCTGCATCCCGACCAGGGGACGGTGGTTGTGAATGACCTGGACGTCTTGACGCGCACACGCGAGGTGCAGGCGGAGATCGGCTACCTGCCGGAGAGCGCGCCGCTCTACCCGGAACTGTCGGTCCAGGGCTATCTCAGGATGATAGCCGAACTGCGCCAGATTCCTGAGGAAGAGCATCTGACACGGCTCTCGGAAGCCGTGTACGCCACCGGGCTGGCCAACCATCTGGTGCGTCCGATCGGTGAGCTGAGCAAGGGCTTTCGCCAACGCGTGGGTCTGGCGCAGGCGATACTGAATCGGCCCAAACTACTCATCCTGGACGAGCCAACGATAGGGCTCGACCCCACGCAGATCGTCGAGATTCGTCGCTTGGTCAAGCGGTTGGCCAAAGATAGCACCATTCTGTTCTCCACGCACATTCTGTCCGAGGTAGAGGCACTGTGCGATCGGGTCATCATTCTCATGAATGGCCAGATCAAGGCGGATGCCCACCTGTCCGAGCTGGCGGCCTCGCCCGACGCGATCCTGGTTCTGGATTCGCCGACGGTCGGAGTGGACCAGGGGCTGAGGAATCTGAGCGGGGTGAAAGACGTGAAGCGATCCAAATCGCCGGGCGGGTACCCGCTGTATCGCGTTCTGGGGAGTGGAGACGAGGGAGCGGATCTCTGTCCTGCGGTCTACGGCGTGGCGCGGGATGAGGGGTGGCCGGTGCGAGAGCTACGACCGGACGTGCGCACGCTGGAGATGGTCTTCAACGAATTGGCTATGGCTGCGTGAGGTGACGATATGAGACAAGTGCTTTCCATCACGCGTAAGGAGCTGAGAGGCTACTTCGGTTCACCTATGGCCCTCATCTTCCTGGGGGCGTTCCTGGCGGCGGCGCTCTTCTCCTTTTTCTGGGTAGACACCTTTTTCGCGCGTGGTATCGCCGATGTTCGTCCGCTCTTCCGTTGGATGCCGGCACTGATGATCTTGCTGGTGGCGGCTCTGACCATGCGTCAGTGGAGCGAAGAGCAGAGATCGGGTACCCTGGAAGTGTTGCTGACCCTGCCGGTTTCTCCAGGCCAGTTGGTGTTGGGCAAGTTCCTGGCCGTAATGGTGTTGGTGCTGGTGGCACTGGCATTGACGCTGTTCTTGCCGATCACGGTCTCGATTCTGGGGAATCTCGACTGGGGGCCGGTAGTAGGCGGGTATCTGGCTGCCATTCTACTGGCTGGGGCGTACGCTGCCATCGGGCTCTTCGTGTCCTCTCGCAGCGACAACCAGATCGTGTCCCTCATCTCGACCGCGTTGGTGTGCGGAGTCTTCTACATGGCAGGATCCAGCGGAGTGACCGCCTTCGTGGGCAACACTCTGGGCAACATCCTTCGGGCCATCGGCTCGGGCAGCCGGTTTGAGAGTATCCAGCGAGGCGTAATCGACCTACGGGACCTGGTGTACTATCTGTCGGTGACGGGACTGTTCCTGGCGCTCAATGTGGCATCGCTGGACAGCAGGAAGTGGAGCAGCGGCAAGGGGACTCTGCCCCACCGCCGCGGAGTGGCTCTGGCCAGTACGCTCCTGGCGCTCAACCTGGTTCTGGTCAACGTTTGGGTATACCCGTTAGGGCGCCTGCGGGTGGATCTGACGCAGGATCGGGAGTACAGTCTGTCTCAGACCACACGAGACTTGCTTGGGAACCTCCAGGAGCCGTTGCTGATGAGGGGCTACTTCAGCGAGAAGACTCATCCTCTGTTGGCCCCGTTGGTGCCGTATATCAGTGACATGCTACAGGAGTACAAGATTGCATCGGGCGGCATGGTCGAGCTGGATATCGTGGATCCGAGCAAGGATCCTGAGAAGGAAGCAGAAGCGAATCAGAGCTACGGTATTCGGCCCATGCCCTTCCAGATCGAGCAGCGCTACGAGACCTCGATTATCAACTCCTACTTCGACGTTCTGATCCGCTACGGGGACCAGAATGTGGTGCTCGGCTTTCAGGATCTCATCGAAGTGGAAGCTCGGCGCGACGGCAGCCTGGATGTGCGGCTTCGCAATCTGGAATACGATCTGACCAGCGCGATCAAGAAGGTCATGTACGGTTTCCAGAGCGTTGACGCGCTGCTGGCGGCCCTCGAGGAGCCTGCAGACCTTACCGTCTACGTCACACCCAGCACGCTTCCCGAGTGGTTGACCGAGGCCTCAGGGACCATCGAGGGAGTTGCCAAGGACATCGCCGAGGCATCCGGCGGCAAGTTCCGGTACCAGTTGGTGGATCCTGATGCTCCGGGTAGCCCCGTGACGCGACAGGATCTGTACGAGCGCTATGGGCTGCAACCGATCGCGGTATCGCTCTTCTCTCCCCAGAGCTACTACCTGAACATGGTTCTCCAGGTGGGCGACAACGCCCAGGTGATCTACCCGTCCGGAGAGCTGGCCGAGGCCGACGTGCGCTCGGCTATCGAAGGAGGACTGAAGCGGGTCTCGCCTGGGTTCCTTCAGGTCGTGGGGCTGTGGACTCCTCCGGCGACGCCTACTCAGGACATGTTTGGCCAGATGCAGGAGCCGCTCTCGAGCTGGGAGCGGGTGGGTAGCTCGCTGAACCAAGAATACGAGGTGCGGCCGGTGGTTCTGAGCTCTGGACAAGTGCCTGCCGAGGTGGATGTGCTGGTTGTGGTTGCACCTCAGAACATGACCGACGTAGAGCGGTACGCTATTGACCAGTATCTGATGCGCGGCGGCGCTGTCGTGGTGGCCGCCGGCAACTACGGCATCACGTTGGACCAATTCGCCGGAGGGCTGGGACTCCAGCCTCTGTCGGAGAACCTACGGGAGATGCTAGACTCCTATGGCGTTCGGGTCGAGGAGTCGCTGGTGATGGATCCGCAGAACGAGCCTTTCCCCGTGCGGGTTACCCGCCAGGCCGGTGACTTCACGGTCCAGGAGATCCAGGCGATCGACTATCCCTTCTTCGTGGATGTGCGGCCTGACGGGATGAACGCGCAAAGCGCCATAGTCTCGAATCTGCCGGCAGTGACTCTGAACTGGGCCTCACCGCTCAGCATCGATGAGGTGAAGAACGAGGGGAGGGAGGTCACCACTCTGCTGGAGTCGGGCTCGGGATCATGGACCCAGACGGATACGGGGATCCAGCCCGACTTCGATGCCTATCCAGGAGTTGGGTTCCCACCGGGGGCGGTGAAGCAGTCCCACACACTCGCCGTCTCGATTCGGGGGGCCTTCGAGAGCGCGTTCAAGGGCAAGCCCTCGCCTCTGCTGGAGAGTGCCCCAGAGGGTGAGGTCGTAGAGGAGTCTGGGCTGGGCACCATTGAGATCTCGCCTGAGAGTGCAAGGCTGGTCGTCATCGGAAGTGCGGAGTTCCTGGATGACGTGGTGTTCAACATCTCGTCGAGCCTGAACAGGGACCGCTATCTGAACAGCCTGCAGTTGGTGCAGAACGCAGTGGCCTGGTCCAGTGAGGATCTGGACCTGCTGGGCATCCGGTCGCGCGGGACGTCCGCTCGAGTGCTAGTTCCCTTGACCGAGAGTAGGCAATCCTTCTGGGAGATCGCCAACTACGTCGTGGCGTTGCTTGCGCTCCTCGCCGTCGGGCTGACGGGTATGGCCCGGCGCAGAAACGAGCAGCCTATGGAGCTACTGCCGCGAGAGGCGGTCGCGACTTCGGACGGGGAGGTGTGATGATGCTAAAGCGATGGAATCGGATACTCGCCGGGATTCTGGCCGTCCAGATCGTTCTATGCGCTGTGGTGTTCTGGCCCAGGTCTGCGGCCACCGGCGGTAGCGAACCGGTCTTTCCTGATCGAGACACATCCCAGGTATCAGCCCTGAGCATCGCGGACGCGGACGGCAACAGCCTCGTGCTCCGGCAGGTCGTGGGCGAGTGGGTCCTGCCCGGTGCGGACGACTATCCTGCCGATGCCTCCAAGATAACTCCGTTTCTGGAGAAGGTTCTGGGACTCGACACGGGGCGGCTGGTGACGAAGACCGATGCCAGTCACAAGCGTCTGCAGGTGAGTCCGAACGACTTCGTGCGCCGTCTCGATCTGGAAATGGGGGATGGCGAGGAATACGTGGTGTTCCTGGGGTCGTCCCCTAGCTATGGGGCGACGCACTTCCGTCTGGATGGACAGAACGAGACCTACTTGACAGGAAAGATCACCTCCTGGGAGGCCGCTGCCAGAGCCAGCTCCTGGATCGACACGCAATATCTGAGTATCTCCCAGGATGACCTGGTCAGCATGAGGTTGGAGAACGCTAGCGGGGAGTTCACCTTCACCCAGAGCGAGGAGGGTACCTGGTCCATGGCTGAGTTGGCTGCAGGTGATACGCTCGCTGAGGACAAGGTGACTTCGTTGATACGCAGAGCTACCTCAGTGATGACGAGCGCGCCACTGGGCAGAACGGAACTGACCGAGTACGGGATGGATGCGCCCAGTGCCCTGGTTACGATGGAGACGGCGGATGGTGTGGTGACGCTCCGTGTGGGCGCCAAGGGCGCTGACGAATCCAGCTATGTGGTGATCTCGTCGGGATCGCCGTACTACGTTGAGGTTTCGGAGTACTCGGTGAGGGACCTGGTCGAGAAAGGGTACGACGATTTCCTGATGGTGGAGCCGACGCCGACGCCGGCTTCGTAGAGATACACCGGCGTCTCCGCGCACACGCAAGGCGCGGACGAGGTTTGCGGTCACGGAAACGAGAGGGGCCTCAATCGAAGTGATTGGGGCCCCTCTGTGGTTCTCTTGGTTGCAGCATACGTATTGGCCACGATTGCGCGAGGCCGGCGTTCTACTACTGAAGCATGATGGTCACGGACGTCGACCCGTCTTCTTCGGCGATCAAGATGGTTGCGGCACGGTCAGCCTTGGTGAAGCTCATCATGGTCTCGACCAGACTTTCCTCCATCTGCCATCCTTTGGCCGCCATCTGGGTCTTGTAGAACTCCACGATCTGCGCCTGGGGGCTTGCGCTCCGGAAGCTGGTGATCGTATCCATCGAGGTGATCTCAGTGGCGTCATCGAGCAACGGAACGTCCTCGGGCAGCCCCGGTTTCTCTACACCTTGAGGTGCCTCAATGACGATAGGCTGGTTGATGTCGGTAACGTAGGACTCCATGCTGAAGGTGCCCTCGACGTCCTTGTCATCTACGCCGACTATGCGCATGATGACCTTCACCTGTACGTTGTACTCCGTGGAGACCCACACGTCGGCTTCAGCCTCCTTGATGCGAGAGAGGCCAAGCGCCAGCCCGAAGTCCCCGGTCTCGTATCGGAAGTGCTTTGTCTGCATGCCGCTGACGGTTTCCTTGCCCAGGTATTTGCCCTGGCTGTCCCACAGGAAGTCGTCCGGTCCCCATGTCTCACCGGCCTCGTCGATCTCCTGGTCGGCGCTCTGGATCGCCATCCATTCCTCGCCAGTGTTGATGTACTGGGTGTCGCCGATCTGAATGGTTTCCATCGTCCAGCTATCGTCATCTGCAGTTCCGCTCAGCACCATTCGCTGAGCCATGGGATCGCGGACGAACTCGGTGACTATCTCAGAGGAGCCTGACTCGCCGTCTAGCTGCTCCCAAGACATCACGTGGCGAAGACGATAGCTGTCGAAGCGGTCCAGGGAGGACAGCTCCGAGACCTGGAGTTCCTTCTCGGCCGGCTCCTCTTCGGTGGGGCTGACAGGCTGAGGGGTCGCTGTGCTCTCGCTGGGCGCGGATGAGGTGAGAGTTGGCTTGGCATCGGTCGGTTGTGTCTCTTGAGTCGTCGGAGCCTGGGCCCCGGGCTCGGTCTTCGGCGTGCAACTCGCGCCGACGAGCACAACGGCGGCCAGCAGGATCAGTACGGGTATGGTCTTGGCTCTCATGGTGCGTATCCTCTCTTTCGAGTGTCTGCTACTCCTGGGTCCAAATGAGCCCGGTCAAGGGGCGACAGGGCAAGGGATGATATCACGAAACCGCGGTAGTGGCAAGCCGTCGCTGCTTGGAGTCTGGGGCTGTCTTCGTGCTGAGGCAGCCGGGTCCCGCCCCTGACGCGATTGCCTGAGCACCGGACTGAAAGACGGCCTTCGCGCTGGCTAGATGCGGATTGCCAGAAGATGGTCTCAGGCGCTACTGGCCTTTCGATACTGTGAGGTCATGGCCCTGGCATCAGCTTGACGTCCGCTAGTATAGCGGGTATCATCAGGCGGGTCAACAGACTGGCGAGAGGGGAAGGCTTTGCGAGTTCTGATGGTGTCCAAGGCCTGCATAGTGGGCCCATATCAGAGGAAGCTGGAGCAACTGGCGGCTCTACCGGGCGTCGATCTGACAGTTGTGGTGCCGCCGTATTGGCGAGAGGCCGGACGGACCATCCAACTGGAGCGACGATTCACTTCGGGATACAGTCTGGTCGTGCAGCCGATGGCGCTCAACGGTCATTTCCACCTGCACTTCTACCCTTGGATCGCGAAGGAGTTCCGGCGAGTGAAGCCGGATCTGTGTCACATCGATGAGGAACCCTACAACCTTGCCACCTATCAGGCTCTACGACTGGCAGAGAGATGGGGAGCTCGTACTCTCTTCTTCACCTGGCAGAACCTGGCCAGACGCTATCCCCCTCCCTGGTGCTGGGTGGAGAGCCGCGTGTTAGGGCGGGCGAACGCTGCCATCGCGGGCAACCAGGAAGCGGCAGAGGTACTGCGCCGAAAGGGCTATCGCGGGCCGGTGGCGGTCATCCCGCAGTTCGGGGTCGATCCGAATATCTACAAACCTCTTGGCGACGTGCGCGAGAAGACCTCTTCGCGCGGTTTCAGGATTGGCTTCGCCGGACGGCTGGTGGAGCAGAAGGGGGTGCACCTGCTCCTTTCGGCCGTGAGCCGGCTCGAAGGCGACTGGAGCCTCTCGGTGGTGGGCGAAGGGCCTACGCGCTCAGCCCTGATCGCCCTGGCGGACGAACTGGGGGTTTCCCCGAGGGTGGAGTTCCGCCATCCGATTCCCCCAGGCGAGATGCCGCAGTATCTCAACGAGCTGGATGTGCTTGTGCTCCCCTCCGTTGCGCGCCCCAACTGGAAGGAACAGTTCGGGCGAGTTCTGGTGGAGGCCATGGCTTGTGAGACGCCGGTAGTTGGCTCCGAGTCCGGTGAGATTCCCCACGTGATCGGCGATGCCGGACTCACCTTCCCTGAGGGTGAAGTCGATGAGTTGGCCCGGAGGCTGTCGCTGTTGCAGACAGATGATGGCCTTCGCCGGAGGCTTGCGGGACAGGGGCGTGCCCGGGTTCTGGAGCACTATACTCAAGCTCGTATAGCTGCCGAGACCTATCGTGTGTATCAGGAAACCCTGGAAGATCGATGGGGACGGCGGGGGTAGGCACCCGACAATGATTGCTCGTCGCCGGCTTGCCGCGTGGATCATCTGTATTGTCGGTGTGGTCGCTGCGATCAGCGGATGTGGCCCCGAACCGCGGGACGTGCTCTGGGTAACCGTGCGGGTCGAAGGCGATGAGGATCTGGTTCCAACTGAGGCCATTACGGTGCGAGGACTGCTGGCCGAGATGGGCTTGGTGCTGGGCGAACTGGATCAGGTCGAGCCGGGCCTGTGGACGGAACTCCGATCCGGCATGGTGGTCAATGTCACGCGCATTGTCGCGAAGAGCGAGCGGGCCACGATTCCATACGCCCAACGGATACTGAGGGACGAGTCTCGTCCTCCGGGAGAGAAGCGTGTCCTCACCGAGGGGAAGGACGGAGCAGAGGAGTTCGTCTACCATGTGGTGATCGAGCAGGGCAGGGAAGTGCGTCGCGAGTTGGTCGATCACCGGATCATCACCGAGCCTGAGACCGAGGTCGTGGTCGTTGGGATCAAGGGCATTGTACCCCCGACGCCGTTGCCGGGTCTTCTCGCCTACGTGTCTGGCGGCAATGCGTGGCTGATCGAAGGGCGCTCGGGGGAGAAGCGACCACTGACTTTCGACGGCGGTCTCGATGGCCGACTCTTCTCGCTTTCCTCAGATGGTGCCCGTCTGCTCTTCTCCAGGTGGACGGACGAGGGTGCGGGGGACTGCCTGAACACCCTGTGGATCGCGGATACCCGTCTTCGCGATGAGCCCGCAACGATCCTTGATGTCGGTGGGGCGATGTACGTCGAGTGGGGTCCCGGCGGGGAGTGGTTTGTGTATTCGACCGCAGAGAAGAGGGAAGGAGCGCCTGGCTGGCGCGCAAACAACGATCTGTGGATCTCATCGGCCGATGGGATCACGGTGACGCAGGTCTTGGCCACGGATCACAGTGGGCTGTATGCCTGGTGGGGCACCAACTACATTCTCTCGCCTGACGGACGGCGCGTGGCCTACGCGCGCGCCAACGAGATCGGTGTGATCACTCTGCCCGGCGGGGAACGGCGCACTCTGGTCTGGTTCCCGGTGTTTCACACCTATGCGGAGTGGGTCTGGGTCCCGCAGATAGCGTGGTCGCCCGATGGGCTGTGGCTCACGGCGGTCGTGCACGTGGCTAACGAAGAATCGACCTCGATCGAGGACAGCCCGCTCTTCGATCTCTATGTGGTGGACGCCGAGACGGGTGATGCCTGGCCGATCCGGCCGTCCGTTGGCATGTGGGGCATGCCTCACTGGTCGCCCGAGGCGATCGAACTGAGTGATGGCCGACTGGCCGAGATCGCGTTCCTCGCTGCCAGAAGGCCAATGACCTCCGACGAGTCCCCCTACGATATCTTCGTGACGGATCGACATGGAAGCTATGCGCAAGGGGTATTCTCGGTGGGTGACACAGAGGAGCTCGTGGTGCCGGGGTGCGCCTGGTCGCCGGTGGGAGACCAGTTGGCGGTGGCTTCGGCCGGCAATCTGTTTCTCGTGGACCTTTCTGGAGCTGCGCCACTGGCGCTGACCGCCGATGGCCTGAGTGGACAACCTCGCTGGGTCTTACCTGAGGAATGAAACCGGAGAGCGATGCTTTGAAGGGGAAGCCCGGTCGTGTGACAATCCAGAACGCCTTCGCGATACTCGGCCTGCTGGGGTGTGCGTTGGCGTTCGCTGCCCTGGGGTGGGCCTCTCTACGGGAGGTTCTCCGGTGGCGGGAATCCAACCGAGGCATTGTCTACGGTGAGTCTCAGATCGACTCGCTGGCCCCCTCGATGGCCCTAGGGGTCAACGCCTCTCTAGAACAGTACGAGGATGAGGATGATCTGTGCGGGGTCCTGGATCTCATTCAGCAGGCGGGCTTCCATTGGGTGCGTCAGAGATTCCCCTGGTCGGAGATCGAGCCCCGGCCTGACGACTACTACTGGCAACCTTGGGACAGGATCGTCGAGCTAGTCGAGGCGCACGGGCTGGAGCTGATCGCCGTGCTGGACGGTGCGCCCGGATGGGCACGCGCAGAAAGCGACGCCGATAACCCTCTCGCTCCTCCTGAAGACGTGTCGACATACGCCTCGTTCCTGGGGGTGTTCGCGCGACGGTACGGTGAGGCGGTGGACTGCTATCAGGTGTGGGACCAGCCGAACATCGCGCCCCATTGGGGAGGCGGAGACGTGGATCCGGGGGGCTACGTCGAGCTCCTGAAAGCGAGCTGGGCGGAGCTGAAAGAGAACGACGACGGCGCTGTGGTTCTCGGAGGGGCTCTGGCTCCCAATCTGGAACCGGGCGGTCGAAACATGAGCGACGTTGAGTTCCTGCGGCGAATGTACCGGGCGGGGGCCGGGGAGTACTTCGACGTCCTGGCAGCCAAGCCGTACGGTTTCTGGTCCGGCCCCGATGACCGCCGGGTGGACCGGAATGTGCTGAACTACTCTCGGCTGATCCTGCAGCGCGAGGAGATGGTGCGCAACGGGGATGAGGGCAAGCCGGTTTGGGCGGTGGAGCTGGGCTGGAATGCCCTGGCGAAGGGATGGAGCGGCTCGCTCTCCCCTTGGGGCACCGACTCGGAGGAGAAGCAGGCCGAGCGCACACTGAGAGCCTTGCTACGCGCCAGGGAGGAGTGGCCCTGGCTGGGGATAGCCTGTCTGCAGCACTTCCAGCCGGCGGCTGCTCCGAACGATCCCATCTGGGGGTTCTGCCTCGTGGATCAGGGGCGTGAGCAGCGTCTCCTGTATCGACTTCTGCTGGAGGGACAGGGTCGAACGGCGAGTCTGTTCCCGGGACGCTACCCGGGATCTGCAGCGACGGAAGGAGAGGCCGGTGGGTGGCTGGTAGTGGGTGATAGTCTGGTCTCCGATTCCTCGGACGCCTGGCTCGAGGTGCCGTTCTGGGGCTCGCGGATCGACCTGGTGGTCGAAGCGGAGGCGGGCACCATACAGATGTGGACCGATGTCGGGGCCGGAGATGAGAATGGGGATCCGATGAGAGAGGTCGATTTGTCCACTGCCTCGGAACCCGACCTGGTGATAGTGGCTGCGAAGGGCTTGTCGGCGTCTGATCATGTGCTGCGGCTCAGGGTTCTCGCCCCATCGGGAGGGGGAGTTACTATTCGCAGGTTCGTGGTGCGCCGGGAAGCGGACTTCGGATCATTCTACGTTCGCCTGGCGCTTCTCGGACTGGCCATGGGTTTGGTGGTCTGGGTCGGCGTGCGCCTGAGTCGCCGGTTGCCGTGGGACTCGTGGCAGGCTAAGGTGTCGGGCTGGTACTCGGAGCGCCCTGAATGGGTGCAGTGGGCAATCGTCGTCGTGACTATCGTGGCATACTGTCTCGTTCCGTGGCTGCCCCTGATACTGCTCGCCTGTGTGGCCATCGTCGGGCTGTTCTGCCTGCGCGGAGACCTGGCTTTGGTGAGCATCGTAGCTGCGGCCCCGTTCGCCGCGTACACGAAACCGGTGGGCTCCATGCGTTTCACGCTGGTGGAAGTATTGACCCTGTGCGCTGTTCTGGCCTGTGCGTTGCGCTGGGCTCAGGACGGGCCGAAGTCGTTACGAGAATCGGTTTCACGAGATGGCATCCGCGCGGCGATCGGGGCGGAGCTAGCCGGCTGGAATCAACTGGACTGGGCCGTTCTCTTCTTCGTGTTGGTCAGCGTGGCCTCGCTGAATGCATCGACCAATCTGTGGGTGAGCCTGAGGGAGCTTCGGACGGTGATCCTCGAGCCCGTTGCTTTCTACCTGCTGATCCGCACTCTGCGCCCAGAAGTGCGGAAATCGCTATGGTTGGCCGATGCCCTGGTGGCGGCGGGGCTCGTGTTGTCGCTTCACGGGCTGTACCAGTATGCCTTCACGGACGAGGTGATCGTCGCTGAAGGGGTACGTCGCGTGGGCGGTATCTACGGTTCTCCTAATCACCTTGCTCTGGTATTGGAGCGCATCGTTCCCGTGGGCGTAGCCATGGCATGGATGGGGTTGAGCAAGTGGAGGAGGTGGTACTACGGGGCTGCCTGCGTGCCCGTGGCGCTGTGCCTGTTCTTGACCTTCTCTCGAGGAGCCTGGCTGCTGGGCTTGCCCGCGGCGATGGCGTTCCTGGGTCTGCTGCGTGGGAAGCGCTCGTTGGTTATTGTGCTGATACTCGTCCTGGCGTCGCTGCTCGCTCTGCTACCCCTTGTGGGCACGGAGCGGTTCGCGTCAACGTTTGAGTTCACTGAGGGGACCGGCTTCCTCCGGCTGCGCCTCTGGACTTCGGCGTTGCAGATGATACGGGATCACCCGGTGACCGGCGTGGGCCTCGACAACTTCCTCTACGTCTACGAGGACTACATCCAACCGGGTGCGGAGATAGAGCCCGATCTCTCCCACCCGCACAACATCATACTCGATTTCTGGACTCGTCTGGGCCTTCCGGGTCTCGTGGCCTTGTTCTGGCTTCTGGTGCCATTCTTCAAGACGGGGCTGCGACTTCGCTCCAGGATCGAGCAGGGCGACGTGAGCGCCATGGTGACAGGATTCCTGGGCAGCATGGTCACGCTCGTGGCTCATGGTTTGGTAGACAACTCGTATTTCGCCATCGAGCTTGCGTTCGTCTTCTTCCTTTCCCTGGGAGTGATCAGTCGTCTGGACCGAACGCCAGAGTGCTTCTCCGGTGGCGATGGTGGAGGCGTTGCCCCGTAGGCCGTACTAGACTTCGTTAGGGCGGTCACTGTGGCCGGCGGGGCACTCCCTTTGACGCTCACATGCCTTTGGGCTATACTAACGTGTCGAATTCAAGCGCGGAGGGATGGATGAGAGTACTGATCACCGGGGGTGCTGGGTTTATCGGTTCGCATCTGTGCGACTTGCTTGCCTCGAAGGGATACGAGGTCATCGCGCTGGATAACCTGATCACGGGCAGCAGGAAGAACATCGCACAGCTGGAGGGGAGTGATCGTTTCGAGTTCGTCGAGCACGATGTCACTGAGCGAATAGATGTGGAAGGACCGTTGGACGCCGTCTTGCACCTGGCGTCCCTTCCCAGCCCGGTGGATTACCTGGAGAAGCCGATCAAGACGCTGAAGGTTGGAGCCCTGGGAACACACAAGGCCCTGGGTTTGGCCAAGAAGAAGAGCGCGCGTTTCTTGCTCGCCTCGACATCGGAGGTGTATGGTGACCCACTGGTACACCCCCAGTCTGAGGAATACTGGGGTAACGTGAATCCGGTGGGACCCAGGGGCGTGTACGACGAATCCAAGCGCTTCGCGGAGGCTCTTACCATGGCCTATCACCGCCATCATGGGGTGGATACTCGCATTGCGCGCATCTTCAACACCTACGGGCCGCGCATGAGAATGGAAGATGGCCGGGTGGTGCCAAACTTCGTGATGAAGGCCTTGCGAGGTGAGCCGCTGACGGTATACGATGATGGATCTCGGACTCGTAGCTTCTGCTATTACTCTGATCTCGTGGATGGACTATTCAAGCTCCTCCAGTCCAACGAGTGCAGGCCCGTCAACCTGGGCAATCCGGATGAGATGACCATTCTGGAGTTCGCGCGTAGGGTTCTCGACGTATCGGGGAGCAACTCAGAGATCGTCTTCATCACGCCCGAGGACCAGCGGACGAAGGACGACCCCCAGACGCGCCAGCCCGACATTCGGCGAGCTAAGAGGTCTCTGGGGTGGTCGCCCAAGGTTGACCTCGAAGAAGGGCTCAGGGCGACCATCGAATGGTTTAGATCTCGCGTGTGATCACGCGCACAGAGGACACCGGTTGGGAGTGGTCAGGGGATGAAGGGAGAACAAAGTCGATCTCTCGTCCTCGCGGTGCGGGAGCGACTGTCAGTGCGAGCAGCAACGGTGCTGCTACTTCTCGGCCTTCTGGGGTATGGCATAGCCACCTGGCCACTCGAGGTTGCCGCTATCGCAGTAGTCGGTGGAATCCTGGCCTTGCTCGTGCTGCTGCGCCCTGAGCTCGGAATCGCTGCGATCGCCTTTGCCGTGCCCTTCGGGTCGTTGAAGCAAATCCACTTGGGTTCCTTTGCCTTCGGCGCTACGGAAGTACTGCTGGGACTGGTACTGGCATCCTGGCTGGTCCGCATGCTGATAGCCGGCCGGCTCCTTTTCGGACGGGCGCCCTTGCTGCCTCAATTGCTGGGCTTCCTCTGCGCAACTCTGCTCTCCCTTCTTTCTACTGCATCCATCTCATCGAGCGCCGTTGAGATTGCGAAGTGGCTGGAGTTGCTGGCTGTCTACCTGTTCGTAGCCACGTGCTTGGACCAGAAGGCGACCCGGGTGCTGTTGTTGGCACTCATCTCTTCGGGTATCCTCCAAGCGTTGCTGGGAATCTATCAGTTCGTCCTGCAGGTGGGCCCGCCTGAGTTCGTGCTCTTTGGGCGTTTCATGCGCGCGTCGGGCACGTTCGCCCAGCCAAACCCATATGGCGGCTACCTGGGCCTTACGCTCCCCATCGCGGTGGGAGTGACGATGGCTCGTGGTTCCGTGTGTCGCCGTACGGAGAGCGGGGGCTTCCCCAACCCCGCGACCGTCCGCATGGTCGGTGCGGTCGGAACGCTGTTGATGGGTCTGGCTCTGGTGATGAGCTGGTCGAGAGGGGCATGGTTGGGTCTGGCGGGGGCTCTTCTGATCATGGGTCTGGCTCGTGGCTTGAGGTGGTTGAGCAGGGTGCTGCTGATCGGGCTCGTGGTGCTCGCCCTGTTGGCGGCGATGGACCTGCTGCACCTTCTTCCCACGTCCGTCTTTCGGCGAGTCGGTGATCTCGGCATCTACCTGAGGGGGATCGATCTCAGTTCGGTCGAGGTCACGGACGATAATTGGGCCGTCATCGAGCGGCTGGCACACTGGCAGGCAGCGATCCGGATGCTCGATGAGCATCCCTGGACCGGCGTGGGTATAGGCAACTACGCCCTGGCGTATCCACACTACGCAGTGGGTCGTTGGGAAGACCCTTTGGGACATGCCCACAACTTCTACCTGCACGTGGGCGCGGAGACCGGGCTCGTTGGTATGCTGAGCTACGTGGTGCTTGTGGTGGCGTGGCTCTGGCAGGCATGGCGAACCGTGCACCAGACACAGGGCTACTGGCAAGCGGTGGCTCTTGGAGCGTTGGGCGTTCTGACGCACCTGAGTGTACATAATCTGTTCGACAATCTGTACGTGCATGGGATGTACTTGCAGGTCGGGATCGTGTCGGGGCTTCTGTGTGTGGCGGGGAGATATGGGCGGCATGATGCCGAACGAACGGCCCCGATCTGATGGAGATGGCGACGAGGAGGACTCCGGGGGTATGGGACGAGGCGGTTGCGACTGCCTCGAGGAGACCCTGAGCGGTTGCGGAGGTCAGTGAGCAGGAGTAGCTGTGGGGCGGCTTTTGGTGGAGAGATTGGCTGCGCTGATGGGGCGCAATGACAGAGAGATCATCCGCTTTCTGAAGTTCGCGACGGTGGGGGCCTGCGGGACTCTGATCGACTTCGCCATTCTGAACGTCCTGATCCTTGGACCCGGGTTGGCCAAAGTGACAGCCAACACGGCTTCGTTCTCGACAGCAGCGTTCTTCAACTTCGTCGGGAATCGTCTGTGGTCGTTTCCTGAATCGAGAGAGAAGCCGTTTCTGTCGCAGATGGTCCGCTTCTTGCTGGTGAGCCTGGGAGGCTACATTATCAATCAGGCTTTGTTCCTGGGCTTGAGCCGGTATGCCTTCGGCGGACTGGGACCACTGGGCTACAACCTGGCGAAGGCCGCGGCCACGATCGTCGTGCTCTTCTGGAACTACGGCGTCAACCGCGCTTGGACCTATCGGGGGATATGAAGTGCGCATCGGTATTGACTACACGGCCGCAGTGCGACAGGGGGGCGGTATTGGCCGCTACGCTCGTAGCCTGGTTCGGGGCTTGACTGAGGTGGGTGGTGCCCACAGCTACAGACTGTTGGTAGCGGGGGGCGTATCGAAGACTCGCCGAGAGGAGTGGCCACCCAACTTCCGCGTGATATCGCTTCCGCTTTCGGATCGCTGGACGACGATCCTGTGGCAGCGACTGCGGCTACCGCTCTGGGCCGATCTGTTCACCGGACCCGTGGATGTGTTCCACTCGCCGGATTTCGTGCTGCCTCCGATTCGCAGGGGTAAGAGGGTAGTCACGGTCCACGATCTGTCCTTCCTGAGGTGCCCGGCGTGTTACGAGTCGGGGTTGCGCGAGTACCTGGAGGCCGCCGTTCCGCGATCAGTGGATCGGGCCGACCTGGTGCTGGCGGACTCGGAAAGCACGCGCCAGGATCTGGTGGAATTGCTTGGGGTGCCGGCGACCAAGGTCAAAGTGCTGTATCTGGGTGTGGAGCCTCGATTCTGCCCGGTGGTCGATGAGAAGCGCTTGGAGCAGGTTAGGGAGCGATATGGACTGCCAGGGCGCTTCGTATTGAGTCTGGGGACTCTTCAGCCTCGGAAGAACTTCGAGCGACTGATCGAGGCCCATTCTGGTGTGCTGGAGAGGATGACGCAGGATATCCATCTAGTGATCGCCGGGCGCAGAGGTTGGCTCTACGAGGGGATATTCAAGCGGGTTGAGGAGTTGGGCTTGCGAGAGCGGGTCACGTTCCTGGGCTTCTTCGCAGATGAGGATCTGCCACTCCTGTACAACCTCGCCGACTTATTCGTCTTGCCCTCGCTGTACGAGGGCTTCGGCCTGCCACCGCTGGAGGCCATGGCGTGCGGAACGCCCGTGGTGGCGTCTGACGTTTCCTCGCTACCGGAGGTGTTGGGCGATGCTGCGAGGATGGTGGATCCTCTGAATGTGTCCGCGCTGACCGAAGCAATGTGCCGAGTCCTATCCGATGCACACTTGCGGCATAGGATGATCAGAAAAGGGCTGGCGCAGGCCGGCAAGTTCACGTGGCAGGACGCGGCGAACAGTCTGAGGCAGGCCTACGAGGAGTTCATGCCGTCGCTTGCGACGTAGACTTCCGCGCGCAGGCAGAGCTGCTATCAACTGGGGTAGCAGTGGTCCCGATAGCGTTGTGATCGTCTTGGAGCAGAACCAAAGACAAGGAGGTTGACGTGAGGTTCGCTGAGAGGATGAGTAGGTTGGGTACGGAGACCGCTTTCGAGGTGTTGGTGAAGGCCCGCGCCTTGGAGGCCCAGGGACGTGATGTCGTGCACATGGAGATCGGGGAGCCCGATTTCGACACTCCCGCCAACGTGATAGAGGCGGGAGTGAAAGCGATGCGTGGGGGGCAGACGCACTACACGCCCTCCGCAGGGATTCTCGAGTTCAGGCAGGCGATCGCTGACTACATTGGCGGAACGCGCCACGTGGATGTGGACCCGGGTCTGGTGGTGGTGACCCCCGGCGGAAAGCCGATCATGTTCTTCACGATCTTGTCTCTCGCGGGTTTCGGTGACGAGGTGATCTATCCCAACCCAGGCTTCCCCATCTATGAGTCGGTGATCAACTTCGCAGGTGCCAAGGCCGTGCCGATCCAACTGAGGGAAGACCGAGATTTCAGCTTCGACGTGGAAGAACTCCGCGATAAGGTGACCTCAAAGACCAGGTTGATCATCCTCAATTCTCCACAGAATCCCACGGGCGGGGTGCTCAGCCAGGAGGATTTGGAGGCCATCGCCGAGATCGCCATCGAGAGAGACATACCGGTGCTTTCCGACGAGATCTACGACACCATGGTGTACGACGGTGAGTTCAAGAGCATTGCCTCGGTGCCCGGGATGTCGCCCGCGGAGCGGACCATCATCCTCAATGGGCATTCCAAGAGCTACGCCATGACCGGGTGGCGGCTTGGCTACGGGGTAATGCCTTCCGAGTTGGCCGCGCAGATCTCTCGCTTGATGACCAACTCGAACTCTTGCACGGCAGCCTTCACGCAGTGGGCCGGCTTGGAGGCTCTCACGGGGCCTCAGGACGAATCAGAGAAGATGATGGCGGCGTTCGAGAAGCGGCGAAACATCATCGTGAAGGGCTTGAACGACATACCGAAGCTGCGGTGCGTGATGCCGAAGGGCGCGTTCTACGCCTTCCCCAACATCACCGGGACGGGCATGGACAGCCAGAGCGTTGCAGACTACCTGCTGAACGAAGCAGGTGTCGCCGTGCTTTCGGGTACGTCCTTCGGAGCGTACGGTGAGGGTTTCATCCGCCTGTCGTATGCCACGTCCATCGAGAACATCAACAAGGCTCTGAATCGCATCTCCGATGCGCTAGCCAAGCTCTAGTTCGCCTATGGGCGATGCTACTGCCGAACCTGCTGCTCCCTGATGCCCACGAGATGGGTGTCAGGGAGCATTCTTTGTTTGCGGGACGGCCTGGTCCTCTCATGTGTAGTCATCGGATGCCTTGGTGCAGAGATCAGATTGCCTTAGCTATTGACAAAGAGGAGTGACTATGGTATGATAGGCTTGTTAGTTAACCAAACTAACAGAGTCAGGTCTCGCGCATATCCTATTGGTGCAGAGAGTCATGCGAAAAGCCACGGCCCAGCAAGTCAAAGAACACAATCGGCGAGTGGTCCTGAAAGCGATCTACGAGGGTGAGAACATCAGCCGCGCCGAACTGGCCCGCCTGACCGGCCTGACGCGCCCCACAGTGTCCGAGATAGTAGCGTCACTGGTTGCGGATGGGTTGGTTAGGGAAGGTGGCCTGGGCAGGTCTACTGGAGGTAGACGACCCAGGAAACTGGCCTTCTTGGACAACAGCCGAGAGGTGATAGCGATCGACTTGGGGAGCGCCAGTGTGACGGGGGCTATCGTCGACCTGCGGGGAAGGATCGGGGAGCGTCTAGTGTTGTCTACCGATTGCTCCAAGGGTGAGCAGGTGTTGGAGGGCGTCTACTGGACCGCGGATTCGCTCCTGAAGAAGGCGACAGCTCGGGTTGTGGGTTTCGGGATCGGTACGCCGGGTCTGGTCTCTGCTGATAGTGGAACGGTGCGGTTGGGTGTTAACCTGAGGTGGTACAATGTCCCACTCAGGAAGCTGCTTGAGGAGCGCTATGGCTTGCCGGTTCATGTCGCCAATAACACGAACGCGGCCGCGTTCGGAGAGAGAAGCATGGGTGCCGGCAAGGACTGCTCCGACATGGTGGTCATCATGATAGGCACTGGCATAGGCGCAGGGATCATCATCGACGGTGATATCTACCGCGGAGCAGGAGGGGCAGGCGAGATCGGCCATGTTCGGATCGTGGACGGAGGTCCACTCTGTGCATGTGGACGGCATGGCTGCCTGGAGACGCTGGCCAGTGGGGCCGCGCTGGCCAGACGGGCCAGAGATGCAGCTCGCAAGCATCCGGAATCCCTGCTCGCCGGTCTGGCCGGGTCGATTCAGGCCATTAGTGGTGAGACGGTGCACCGCGCGGCAGAGGCGGGCGATCCGATTGCACGGGCACTCGTCGAGGAGACGGGTCACTATGTGGGCATCGCGGTGGCCTCGTTGGTCAATACGCTGAATCCCAAGCGCATCGTCATTGGAGGAGGTGTTGCGAAGCTGGGCCCGCCTCTCTTTGATAGCATCCGCCGAACGGTAGCGGAACGGGCACTGCCTCTGCTGGCGCAGGAGACGGAGATCGTTCCTGCCAGCTTGGGATCCGATGTGGGGTTACTGGGAGCAGCCGCTTTGGTGCTGGCGGGAGAGCTTGGCGTGGTGTAGTCCTGGCCTTTGGAGCAGATCAGGGGAAAGGAGAGTGCAGACCGGGCGATATGACTTCGGAGTGCGAACTCGCTGAGGGAGGTGATGGCTCACACAATGCTTGAACCGCGCGACAAACACTGCTGCAAACGTGTATCCCTGAATCCCATTCGCCATGGAGGTCAATGATGAAGAAGTGGTCGTTTGTGTTGCTGCTCATACTGGTAGGAAGTCTCGCACTCTCGGCTTGCAAGGCTGCGGAGCCGACAGTAGAAGCAAAAGGTGAGACGGTTGCACCAACTGCGGTGCCTACCGAAGTACCTACCGAAGTGCCCACCGAAGTCCCCACCGAAGTGCCCACCGAGGAACCAGAGCCGGTCGTGCTTGAGGTTGCGGTAGAATCTGCCGGGTATGGTCTCGATCTGTATGAGGCCATTGCGGAGGAATTCGACGCTGAGCATCCGGATATCACCGTGAATCTCTGGGGTGTGCCTGAGATCTGGAATCAGCTGCAGGCACGGTTCATCTCTGGCGAGCCACCCGATCTCGTTGCAGCCATTCAGATCGTCGATCACGGAGCGCTGATGGCCGAGGGTCAGATCATGCCCCTCGACGACCTGCTGCAGACTCCGGCAGTGGGACAGCCTGACACGAAATTCGTCGATACCGTGATCTCGGGAATGCTGAACGGCGGCAAGCGAGGCGGGCACTACTACCTGTTCCCCTGGAATGCGCTGACTCTCGGGATCTTCTACAACGAAGGGCTCTTCGAGGAACAGGGGTGGGCGGTTCCTCAGACGTGGCAAGAGCTCTACGGTCTGTGCGACTCCGTAGCGGAAGCCGGTATCGTCCCCGTTGCGTTTCCGGGAGTTTGGCCTGAGTACTTCACATTGACCTCCTGGTGGGATCTGATTGAGCGCATAGGTGGTCGTGAGGCCCAACTGGCGATGGAGAACCTTGAGCCAGGTGCCTGGGGGAGTGATGTCGTCGTGGAAGCCAGCAGTCTGATTCAACAGCTAACGGCACGAGGCTACTTCCAGGATGGGTGGGAAGGTCAGGATCACACCACCGCCCAGGTGCTTTTCGTGACTGGTGGAGCGGCTCTCAACTTCAACGGAAGCTGGTTGGAATCCGAGATGAGAGACATGACGCCTGAAGGTTTCAAGATGGGCTTTTTCCCCACCCCGGGTGTTGCCGGGGGGAAGGGTGACCGGACCACTCTTCGAGTCGGATCGGATTGGTGGTTCATTCCTACAGACGCGAAACACCCCGATCTGGCGGGAGAGTTCCTCAAGACAGTGTTCTCAGTCGAGAACGCGCGTAGGTTCGTCGATACCACACATTCGTCGTCGCCGATCATCGGCAGTACGGAAGGTGTGGAGATATCGCACGCGCTCCACTCAACTGTGATGGCCCTTGAGGAGGCAAGCGCTGTGAGGCCATGGTACTGGCAAGTGAACTACTTCGGACTGTACGACCTTCTGGCGACGGAGGTCATGGGGCAGTTGCTGCGCCAGGAAATCAGCCCTGAAGAGATGGCAAGCAGACTGGAGTCTCTTGCCGAGGAGATCCGCCTCGACGATTCGGTGATCAAGATGGTAGTAGAGGAATGATGCAGTGATTCCGGGGCGGGTGGCGGATTCCACCACCCGCTCCGGAGCCGACAATCGCGTTCTTTGCCGAAGAGGGTGCGAAGGGAGACGTAGAAACATGCTCCACAGGCGCTACTACAAGCTGGTTTTCGTCTTCTTGTTCCCTGCTCTGGCATTGTATGCTGCCTTCGTGTTATATCCTACTCTCAAAGCGTTCTATGTGTCGTTCTTCAACTGGCGGGGAGTGTCCCGGCAGATGACGTTCGTAGGATTGCAGAACTATGCCAAGCTTCTGCGCGAGCCGATTATGTGGAAGGCCCTGCAGCACAATGCGTTCTTCGCGGTCGCCTTTCCCGTAGTCATTCTTGTGCCTGCCACGCTGATTGCGCTGGGCTTCCGTAGGAAAGTCGCTGGAACCGGTCTCTACCGTACGGTCTTCCTACTCCCCAATCTGATGTCGCTTGCGGTGGTAGCTGTTCTGTGGACTTTCCTATACGAGCCGGTTCTCGGCCCCATCAATGCCGGTCTCCGTCTGTTGGGTCTCGATTCTCTGGCCTTGCCCTGGCTCGGGGATCCCAGCGTTGCCCTGCCAGCTCTGGTCTTGCCCATTGCGTGGGTCAATGTTGGCTTCTACGTCCTCATGATTCACGCAGGATTGCTGAACATCCCGCAGAGTCTCTACGATGCAGCAGTGATCGACGGCGCGCACGGGTGGAAGCAGTTCTGGTACGTGACGGTTCCGCTTCTGTGGGATATCATCACCATCGTGGCGATCTTCATCGTCGTGGGCGCATTGAACGAGTTCTCCCTGGTACTGATCATGACCAACGGAGGGCCGAGCCGCTCGACCGAGCTGATGGCTACGTACATGTACAAGCTCTTCCGAAGCAGCAGGTATGGACTGGGAACGGCCGTAGGTGTGCTGCAGTTTTCGCTTAGCGTGGTCGTTGTGGTCGTTGCGAAGCGCGTGATGCGCCGAGAGGCGGTTGAGTACTAGAGCTATGACAGAATCCCATGACCCAGAAACCAATGGATGGAGATCCACCGGGAAGTTGGGGCATCCGTGGCGCGCCAGGACGGTGAGTCGGATCACTCGGGGTTGGAACTATCAGCTAGTGATGATACCGTGCTTCCTGGCCGTCGTCTGCCCCATGATCTGGCTGGTCTCCAGCTCTCTCAAGACGAACCTGGAACTGTTCACCGGTGCGTGGTCACTGCCGGAGGTTCCTCAGTGGCACAACTACACTCGGGCGTGGGTGGAGGCAGGGATCAGTCAGTACTTCTTCAACAGCGCGCTTGTCGCGGCGTTTGGCGTGACTGCCGCTACACTTCTTGCTGCGACGGCCGCCTACGTATTGGCGCGCTATCGGTTCCCAGGAAGCGACCTGGTCTACCTCACTTTCACTGCGGGACTGATGGTGCCCGAGTCTGTCGGCATCATCCCCCTATTCTTCCTGATGAAGGAACTGAGCTTGCTCAACTCGCATCTGGGACTGATCATCGTCTACGCGGCAATGAATCTGCCGTTTGGCGTGTTTGTCATGTATGGCTTCTTCAGAACCCTGCCGTCTGAGCTGTCGGACGCGGCAGAGATAGACGGGTGCTCTCCGTTTGGGACTTTCTTTCGCGTGATGTTCCCTCTGGCGCGGGGGGGAATACTCATAGTGGCGATCTTTGACTTCATCGCCATCTGGAACGAGTATCTTTATGCTCTGGTGTTGGTATCAGAAGAGAAGCTGCGAACACTCCCACTTGGTGTGGCTAACCTGAATCTCGTGAATCGGTATCATGCTGACTGGACCGCGCTGTTGGCCGGTCTGACTATCGTGATGTTGCCGTCATTCATACTGTACGCCATCTTCCAGAGTCAGTTCAGGGAAGGCATCACCTTGGGAGCACAAAAAGGATAGCTGATGGTCATGAACGGGAAAGAGCGGATG
>Ga0180432_10001099_pt1 | contig 43332 bp, 37 predicted proteins | sample SS_ome_10_FD_132414 | JGI IMG/M metagenome (GOLD analysis project Ga0180432, IMG submission 132414) | Hypersaline lake sediment archaeal communities from the Salton Sea, California, USA - SS_1_MS_2 metaG | ecosystem: Environmental > Aquatic > Non-marine Saline and Alkaline > Hypersaline >... | reverse complement strand
TTTATTCTGACGGCCTGCTTATAGGCCTCGAGCGCCTCCTGCCAGCGGCCAAGTTCGCCGTAGGCAACGCCGAGATTGAAGTGTGCCTCGGCATCATCGGGCTTTATTCTGACGGCCTGCTTAAAGGCCTCGAGCGCCTCTTGCCAGCGGCCAAGTTTGCCGTAGGCACCGCCGAGATTGCAGTGTGCCTCGGGCATAATCGGGCTTTATTCTGATGGCCTGCTTACAGGCCTCGAGCGCCTCTTGCCAGCGGCCAAGTTCGCCGTAGACAAGACCGAGACCATAGTGTGCCTTGGCGAAATCGGGCTTGATTCTGACGGCCTGCTTACAGGCCTCTAAGGCCTCCTGCCAGCGGCCAAGTTTGCCGTAGGCAAGACCGAGACTGCAGTGTGCATCGGCATCATCGGGCTTGATTCTGACGGCCTGCTTAAAGGCCTCGAGCGCATCTTGATATCGGCCAAGTACGCCGTAGGCAGAGCCGAGAAGGAGGTGTGCCTCGGCATCATCGGGCTTGATTCTGACGGCCTGCTTAAAGGCCTCGAGCGCATCCTGCCAGCGGCCAAGTCCGCCGTAGGCAAGACCGAGATTGTGGTGTGCATCGGCGTAATCGGGCTTGATTCTGATGAACTGCTTATAGGCCTCGAGCGCATCCTGCCAGCGGCCAAGTTTGCCGTAACAATAACCAAGCTGGAACCATACATCAGCGTCCTGCGGGTTCTTTTCTTTTGCCTTTTGGAAGTATGCAAGTGCGGCATCCCAGTTTTCCTGCCACAGCTCCTTTAAGCCTTTGTCATAAAACGATTGAACATCGTTTGAATCAGCGGTCAGTGAGGCGTATTCTGCGGCTATCGGTGTCCTGGCGATTTCTTTCAGAGCGATGATTTTGTCGCTGGGAACTGCGAAATTGAGATTCTGGCCTGAGGTTACGATAAGGGTCGCTATGCCAATTACCCCGCCTTTGCTGTTTATAACAGGACTGCCGCTCGAACCGGCTGAGACGGGGGCGGTGAGCTGAATTATTTTGCCGAAAGCAGGTATATCTCGAACAGCCGACACGATACCGGTTGATACGGTTGATTCAAGGCCGAGCGGACTACCTATGACAAATATGTCCTCGCCTTCGGCGGGAACATTCGTGTTGAGATTTAAGAATGTTATATCGGCGTTCGGCACATTGACGTGGAGTTTGACAATATCCGCCTCGGTATCTCTGGCAATAATGCCTTCAACGTGATATTCGTTACCGGAGAAAGTCTTGATTGTGGCGCTATAAGCGCCTTCGATAACGTGGTAGTTTGTCACGATATGGCCTTTGCTGTTCACAAAAAAACCGCTGCCCTGGCCTAACGGGTTATCGTCCTTATCGAAAGTTTTTATAAGAACAACGCCGGGCTTTATCTGTTTGACTAAATCGACGAGTTTTTCGTCGGCAACTGCGATTGCGGAACCGACTAAAACCGCACAGGCTGACATAAAGATTAGCTGTTTCATTAACTTGCGTCCCGCAATTGTTGAAAGATTAAGAAAAAATCGCCTGAAGTATGAGCGGCGTGAATTGTGAAAGACTCGTGCTTCGCAGCGAAGTGCTGCTTCGCAGAGTAGTATATGCCCTTCGGGCGACTAAACTTTGGTATTAGCTCACAATCCATACCGTTCATATTCACGATTATAAAGGAGCCTGCGAAAACGGCAAATAAAAAACCGCAGCCGCTCAAGCAAAAATCCCCTGCAAACTCCGCTGTTTCTGCGATAATAGCAGGGTATGGAATCAATAAAGTCAAGTCTGTTGAACAATCCGAAACGACCGGCAAGGACGCTTTCAATAGACCATGTGAGAACCCTAATCACTTCTCCGGCAAACGCACCGGACTGGCGGGGCATATCAGGCAGGGAACGCAGTTCTTTCTCAAGACCTTGACGATAACCCTTTTGTGGCTGACGAAAAGGGTTTTAGACTTCAGTTGACAGAACTACTGCGAAGCATAGAGGGGAACATCAGAACTGATTTTGCAATCGAAAGGCCGACAGAAACAAGGCAGGAGGAAATCTTAGGGGTCAAGCCGGGCTGGTTCGGAATAACTGTTAATATCAAGGAAATCGCCAAACGTATCTGGAAGTGGATTTGTTCTCGCAGCAAAGGTTAGTATCGACGACGATTTTGTTTAGGTGGGTGATTTTATTGACGCTCTTTTCACGTTGAATAGCTTCGGGTTCTTGCCGGAATTTCCATTACCGATACAAGCTGTTCTCTCCTTTTTACTTAAACAGTGCCTCGGAAAAGAAAATTCTTGATAGTTCAAAGTGATTTGTATAGGATTATTGATACCGTACGGAGAAAATTATGTTCTGTAGCCGTTTAAATGGAAATGTCAGTTTAATATAATTGCTGGGAGAATGTCGAATAATAAAACAATTTGAAAAAACTGGATGAAAAGGGAAATATTATGGCTGTAAAGATTTATTACGAAAAGGACGCACCGATGGATGTGTTAAGGGGTAAAAAAGTGGCGGTTATCGGCTATGGCAGTCAGGGCCACGCACATAGTCTTAATCTGCGTGACAGAGGTATTGAGGTGGCGGTGGCTGAACTGCAGGGCACGGACAATTTTAAGCTTGCCCAGGAGCATGGGTTTTTACCGTGCGATATAAAGACCGCTATGGAAGGTGCGGTGCTGATTATAGTAACGCTGCCGGACGAGGTTCAGGCAAAAGTTTACCAGAGCCAGATTGCCCCAAATTTAGCGGCGTCTCAGACGCTTGGTTTTTGTCACGGCTTCAATATTCATTTCAAATATATTGTTCCGCCCAGGGACGTTAATGTTGTGATGATTGCTCCGAAAGGTCCCGGACATCTGGTCCGCAGTGAATTTGAAAAAGGCGGCGGCGTGCCGTGCCTGGTAGCCGTCGAACAGGACGCCACCGGCGATGCAAAGGCAATCGCTCTTGCATGGGCAAATGGAATCGGCGGAGCCAGAGCGGGTGTTATTGAGACTACCTACAAAGAAGAGACCGAGACGGACTTGTTCGGCGAGCAGTGTGTTCTCTGCGGCGGGCTTACGTCGCTTATTAAAGCAGGTTTTGAAACTTTAGTAGAAGCGGGGTATCAACCTGAAATTGCCTACTTCGAGTGTATGCACGAGGTCAAACTCATTGTTGACCTTATGTATCAAGGGGGGCTTAGCTATATGAGGTACAGCATATCCAACACCGCTGAATACGGCGACCTGACCCGCGGACCAAGGATTATCAATGAGCGGACCAAGGCGGAAATGAAAAAGATACTTTCGGAAGTTACTTCGGGAGAATTCGCCAAAGAATGGGTTGCCGAATACGAGGGCGGCTTGAAAAAGTTTAACGAGCTGTACAAAAAAGACTATGATTGTCAACTGGAAACCGTCGGCAGAGGATTGCGTGGAATGATGAAGTGGATTGATGCAAAGCAGGTGTGAATCGAGCCGCGAAACAGGAAAGGGGCAATGTTATGAGGGCTGCAAAAAAAAGCAAAGGCGGGGGTTTCCTATCCTGGGTTTTTTACTTTTTTCCTATCACTTTGTGTCTGTTTTGCGGCTGTTCTGTTGTTGAGTATTTTCAGCCGGATGAGCCTCCTTCTTATGAGCAGATTTATGCCGCCTACGACAGTACAAGCCTGAATACGAGCAGCGCCGCTGACGTCCTGGGAGCGATTAATCTGCCTGAGTATGAATTACTTAGCCAGAGCAAAAGGGTCGTTGCTTCGGCAGGGCAAAAGAAAAAGGGCTACAAAAGCTGGTTTAATATGGTTGCCTTCGACGAGAACGACTCGACGGCGAAACGAAAGTATTTATTAGTGGTCGATGAAAAACCCAAAATACTGTTTGTTTGGCCGAGGGAAAACCTCAGCTTTGACTGTGAAATGGTTATCGAAAGCGAGGTGCTCGACAGACCCTATGCGGACGAAAGGACGCGACGAATAGTAATACTGAAAAGCGTTTTGGAAAGGTTCCGCAGTGATATTGCCGAGGTTGGCCAGGATAACAAGACGCTCGATGGCGGCGGGATGGTGGTTAATCAGGCGCTGGGGACGGTTTTGGTTAAGTTGGATTCTTCGCCTGCTCTGGCGTCAAGGCTGGATGAGCCGGCCGGTCTTGAGTTTGACCACGTTAGTTTTGATAAGGGCAAAATTCAAATGGTCATAACGTACGATATTGTTACGGTCAAGATAAGACTCGGCTCGCTTGTGCGTAAGTTCGAAGAGCCGGAGGTTATTGATAAAAATGAATAATCACTGTTTCTCACATTAATGGCGGCGGTGGGATTCTTGGTGAGTATAAGGGCAGCCAGGCGTGCGAGGTCATAAAGACGGTTTTTTGTGCTGATACGGGTTTTTTTAGCAAAAAAATAAAAAAGGTTGCTTCGTTGTGGTGGATCGGCTATAGTTTGCGGATTAGAAAAAACCCTGTCGCACGGGGTAGCTTGGGAAAGTAAAAACTTAAAGCTTAAAGTGCAAAGCCGTAATTAAAAAATTAGAACTTTTGAACTTTACACTGTGGTTTTTAGTTTTCAGCTTTTCATTTTTAGTTTCTCTGGGGCCGGCAGTATCACGGCGTGGCCGGCTCAAGCCTCCGACAGGGTCAGGTCGGGCCGATACAAGACGGTCACCGTGACAACAGGATGCAGAAAAGCTTAGTGCCGAGAATTACGGCGATATTTTCGGCGTCGAGCTTCTGAACAGGTGAACAGTAGAGCAGTAGAACGCAGTTGAGCAACCTATAAAAATATGCTCACCTTTCTACGGTCTATTGCTCAACCGCTCTGCGGCAAAGCCGCTTGGATTACCCGGTGGTGTAAATGGTAACACATAGGCTTTTGGTGCCTACATTCCAGGTTCGAGTCCTGGCCGGGTAGCTTTAGAATTGATTATTGATAAATGATTATTGATTATTGAAAAAGAAAAATGTCAGAAAGGGCGGCGATAATATTAGCGGCGGGCGTAAGCAGCAGGATGAATGCCGATGTTCCCAAGGTGCTGCGTGAGGTTTGCGGTCGGCCGATGCTTGCTTATGTTCTCGATGCCTGCAGAGAGGCCGGTATTGGAAAGATATATGTCGTGGTTGGTTTCGGCGCCGAAGAGGTAAAGAAAAGGTTCGACGGTGCGGATGATATTGTATGGGTTCACCAGCAGCATCAGAAGGGGACGGCTGATGCGGTTCTGTGCTGTAAGGAGCGGTTGTGCGGTTTTGATGGTGAGACCTTTGTGCTCTGCGGTGATGGGCCGTTGATTCGGGCTAAGACCCTCGAAACAATTATCCAAAAGCACGAAGCCGAGCGGTCGGCGGCAACACTTGCAACGGCTGTTCTGGATGACCCGACGGGGTATGGGCGAATTTGCAGAGACAAAGATGGTAATATCGAAGGTATTGTAGAGCACGGCGACTGCACAAGCGAGCAACTGGGTATTAAGGAGGTCAACCCAAGTTATTATCTGTTCAATAATAAAGTTCTCTTTGAGGCGTTGGATAAGGTTGGTTGTGATAATGTTAAAAATGAATACTATCTGACGGATGCGATTTCGATTATCATATCGTCAGGCCACAAAGTTGTGGCGGTTGCGGCGATGCGGCCTGAGGAGGCGATGAGTATCAACACCGAAGCGCAGCTTAACCGGGTCAGCGAGGTTATGCGGACAAGGTTGGCGGAAAATGTAAAGTCAAAAGTCAGCAATTAAGGTAAGCAGTTATGTTTCTGAGTGAAAATATTAAGATATTCTCCGGCAGCAGTAATGTAGCGCTGGCGGGTGCGGTTTGCAAATATCTGGATGTTCCGTTAGGCGGAGCTAAGATAGATAAGTTTCCGGACGGTGAGAAGCTCATCAGAGTTGAGGACGATGTTCGCGGCAGAGACTGCTTTGTTTTGCAGTCGACTTGTTTTCCGGTTGATGAGCACCTGATTGAGCTGTTGATTTATCTGGATTGTCTGCGGCGAGCCAGTGCCACGCGTATAACAGCGGTTATCCCTTATTTTGGTTATGCCCGTCAGGACCGCAAGGATGAAGGACGAGTGCCTATTACAGCAAAGCTGGTTGCGAATCTTATTACCACCGCCGGTGCCGACAGGGTGGTAGCGATAGATTTACACGCCAAACAGCTTCAGGGCTTCTTCGATATTCCTGTTGACCATTTGACCGGCGAGCTGGTTTTGAGCAGACATTTCAGGAATATGAAGATAGCTAATCTAACGGTGGTTTCGCCGGATGTAGGTAATATGAAGACTGCATCTCGGTATGCATCACATTTGGGCGGGGAGCTGGCGATAGTGCGTAAAAAGCGAGTGAGCGGCAAAGATGTGGAGGCTCAGGAGATAATCGGGCAGGTGCAGGGCAGGAATGTGCTGATGTGCGACGATATTATTGCTACCGCAGGGACAATCAGCAGTGCTGCAAAGCTTGTTAGGGAGCGAGGGGCGAAGAAAGTGTATGTCGGGGCAACACACGGTGTTCTTGCAGGGCCGGCACTGAGGAGGCTCAGTAAGGCGCCGATTGATGAGATAATCGTTACCGATACGATTCCCTTGACCAGCGAGGCAGAAAAGCTCGGGAAGATAAAGGTTTTAACGGTCGCATCTATGTTAGGTGAGGCGATAAAGAGGATTCACAGGAACCAATCGGTAAGCAGTTTGTTTAATAATGTTTGAGGAAACCAAAAAGGATATAGAGACAGCAATCAGTGATATTGAGCGCAAAGAAGTGAGGATGTTATGGAAAAAACGTTGAGTTTGAAGGCTGGAATTCGGGAATATACCGGTACAAAATCGGCGGTGAAGCTGCGCGGGCAGGGTCGGCTGCCGGCGGTTGTGTACGGACATAAGGAAAAACCTGTGGCCGTTTCGCTTGATGAACGTGCTTTGGTTGAGGGACTGCATCGCGGGCATCGGCTGATTGATGTGCAGATAGGGAAAAAGAACGAGAAGACGATAATCAAGGATTTGCAATACGATGAGCTGGGTAAAGAGATTATTCATGTGGACCTGATGAGAGTTGATGTTACCGAGTTGATTAAGGTAACGGTTCCTATTGAACTTAAAGGGACGGCCCGGGGCGTGCCCGAGGGGGGTATTGTTGAGGGGCATGCCGACCATCTGGAGGTGGAATGTAAGGTGACGGATATTCCGGAGTCGATACTTGTTTCGGTCAAGGATGTGGGAGTGGGCGATTCGCTGCATGCAGGCGATATTGAGCTTCCGGAAGGAGTTAAATTGGTAAGTGATGGGTCGATGCTTCTTGTAACTTGTGGTCTTGTAGCGGCGGCCAAGAGTACAGAGGAGCTTGAGGAGGAGATGCCGGCTGCACCGGAAGTTATTGGTGAGGCCGAGGATGAAGCATCCGAAGAAAAGGCTGAATAGTGTGAACTCGAAAGTGTCTGGGCAGATATGAGACAGATACTATGGCCGGGATAAAAATGGTCGTAGGCCTGGGTAATCCGGGCAGAAAATATGTTAATACGCGGCATAATGCCGGTTTTAAGGTGATAGATTCGTTGGCTGAGGTGCTGGCAGTAAAGGTGAAGAAGAAGAAGTTCGGCGCCTTATTTGGCCGGGGCGAATTTGCAGATAACAAGTTAATATTGTTAAAGCCGATTGAGTTTATTAACTGCAGCGGTCAGGCGGTAGCGACTGCAGCGGGATATTACAGAATAATGCTGTCGGATTTGCTTATCATAAGTGACGAGATGGCGTTGGAGCCGGGCAGGATTCGGATTAGGGCGAAGGGTTCGGCGGGCGGGCATAACGGCCTGGTGGATGTTTTGGAAAAGCTCGGCACTGAGGACATAAACCGGTTGCGCGTCGGTGTCGGGCGGAGCGAGCGGCAGGATGCGGTTGATTATGTGCTTGGTGAGCCGACGGCAGAAGAGAAACCGCTGCTTAATAAGGCGGTTGAGAAAGCGCGTGACGCCGTGCTTTGCTGGATTGAATACGGAATTGAAAGAGCGATGAATGATTTTAATGAGCCGTAGGTACATAGCTGGTGACCGGTGATTGGTCATAGGTAAGCTGTGAATTAAAGAGAGATTGTTTAACATTTGACGGGAGGTAGTCAGCTTGGAAACTATTGTGAAGAAGCTTTACGAGGCGATGTTTCTTGTTGATTCGGCCCAGGCCGCATCGGATTGGGACGGGATTATAGGGGCCATTGAGACAATACTGAAGAGGGCAGAGGCGGAAATTGTCTCAATGAAAAAATGGGACGAGAGGCGGCTTGCGTACGAGATTAAGAAGAAGAGCCGCGGGACATATATTCTCTGTTATTTCAGGGCCGACGGCCAGAAGATATCTGCAATTGAAAGGGATGCTCAGCTATCGGAGCGGGTTATGCGGGTTTTGATATTGAGCGCTGAAGCGATGAGCCAGGAAGATGTTGATAAAGAAACACCTATTGAGCAGGCTGAAAATCGCCGGCGGCAGGTGCTAAAGGAAGCAGCCGGAAAAGACCGGACAGAGCAGGCAGCTGTTCGAGAGGTCCAGCGAGAGAAGATTGCCAAAGATGCCGAAGCGGAGAAGACAGCTGTCGAGGCATCAAAAGAAGACAAGGACCTTGAGAAAGAAGCAAGAGTTGTGGTGGAAGATTCGGAGAAAATTAAACGGCCTGGCCCGGTTAAGTCAGAGCAAGGAAGCGGAGCGTCTGGTGAACAGGACAAATTGTAGGTTAAAGTTTTTGATGTTGAGTTTTAAGTTCTTTAGAAAGTAAGGATGGGAGTTTCAGGATGGCTAGTTATAATAAAGTTTTGCTGATGGGTAATCTTACACGTGACCCGCAATTAACGTACCTGCCCAGCCAGACGGCGGTGGTTGATTTTGGTTTGGCGGTGAACCGCAGATGGACGGGACGGGACGGCGGTCAACGGGAAGAGACCTGTTTTGTGGATTGCCGGGCGTTCGGTCGTTTGGCTGAGAATATAAATAAGTATATGAGCAAAGGCAGAGCACTGTTTGTCGAAGGCAGACTGACCTTCGATACCTGGACGGCCCAGGACGGCACAAATCGCAGTAAGCACCGAGTTACAGTTGAGAATTTTCAGTTTTTGCCCAAGTCGGCGGGGGGACAGGGCGTACGGCAGGCTGAGCAGAGTCCGGCTGCTGGAGAGGCAGAAGACCAGGCGGATGTTGGCGACGGAGGTGATGATATACCGTTTTGATGGTCGGTGCACGAGCCTGCCCCAGGCCCGAAGTCCCGATGACCAAGTGTAAGATTTGAAAGGTAAGTGTTGAAAACAATGGATAGAAACAGAAGAAAAACTAGCACACGAGCGGGTACTCGTGAGCAGACGCAATGCCGTTTTTGCAGAAGAGGTGAGAAATACGTTGACTACAAAGACATTGATACTCTTGAGAGACTTTTGACCAATCGCGGCAAGATATACTCCCGCAAGCGCAGCGGCAACTGCGCCGGCTGCCAGAGGAAAGTAAAGACGGCAATTAAACGAGCCAGATATATGGGGCTGTTGCCGTTTACCACATGAGTCGGCAGTTGGTCTCTGGTGAGTTTTACAGTGTGAGTAAGGAAAGGGATTAGGTATGAAAGTTTTGCTTGTTAATGACGTTGATAGATTGGGCTGGCTGGGCGAGGTGGTAGAGGTGGCCACGGGGTATGCGCGGAACTATCTTCTGCCGCAGGGTCTGGCGAAGGTACCGACCGAGGCCAATATAAAGGCATTGGCAGAGGAGAAGAGGCGTCGTGCCGAGCAGCGGCTTGCTGATAGGCGGCGGCTTGAGGCGGCGGCGGCAGCGGTCGATGGGGCTGAGGCCGTTATAGCGGCAAAAGCGAATGAGCTGGGGCATCTTTTTGGCTCGGTTACGGCCGGACAAATAGCGGCTAATCTTAGACAGCAGCAATTTGAGGTGGCTGATGAGGTAGTGCAGCTCGGGGAGCATATTAAGCGGGTTGGTACGCATACGGTTGAATTGAGGTTTGCTGATGATTTGACTGCTACAGTAAATGTTATTGTGGTTGCCGAGAAAAAAGAAGAAGATACTGAATCGGCCGAGGGGGCCAGTTAAGGAAAGGGATTTGCAATGGCCAGGGCGGTGAATAATGAAGCGATGGGGACGGCGGTGAACGGTGCGGTTCAGCCGCGGAGTAGTGTATATGCAGGCCGCAGCATGCCGGAGTCGTTAGCGGCCGAAGCGGCGGTGTTAGGGTCGATGATAATTGACCCTGCGTGCATCAGCGAGGTTGTCGAGCAGCTAAAGACGGAGGCCTTTTACCGTATAGAGAACCAATATATATTTGATGCCATAGTTTCTCTTTACGAGAAGAACAAAGGCGAGGGGCTGGATGCGGTGCTGCTTCGTGATGAGCTTGAGAAGCGCAGGCAGCTCGAAACTCTCGGCGGTGTTGAATATATCGCCAGGGTTATGGACTCGGTACCTTCGTCGGCGAACGTGATGTATTATGCCGGAATTGTCAAAGACAAGCAGCTTCTGCGTGAGCTTATCGCGGTGGCGAGCGAAATTTTAGAGATGGGCTACGAAGAGACGGGTGAGCCGGGCACGAAACTTGACGAGGCCGAACAAAAGATATTTGCCGTAACCGACAAGAAGATAAGCGGAGCGGCAGTTGTGTTGAAGGATTTGGTTGTTAGCGCTTTTGAGCTTATCGAAAAGCGCAAGGGGAGCCATGTTACCGGTCTGGCGACTGGTTATTATGAGCTTGATGATTTGACGTGCGGGCTGCAGAACGGGGAGATGATAATTATTGCCGGTCGGCCGAGTATGGGAAAAACGTCTTTGGCGTTGAATATTGCCGAGCATATCGGCCTGGTAGAGGAATTGCCGGTTGCGATATTTTCATTGGAGATGGGCAGGCAGCAATTGGCGGAGAGGTTTTTATGCAGCAGCAGCCGGATTGACGCTCAGAAGGTCAGAAAGGGTATGCTTGATACCGAGCATTATCAGCAACTGGTAGAGACGTGCGGGGTGCTCTCTGAGGCGCCGGTTTATGTGGATGATACGGCGGGGCTGACGCCGCTTGGACTTCGCGCCAAGGCCAGAAGGCTAAAGAGCCAGCGTGATATAAAATGTTTGATTGTTGATTATCTGCAGTTGATGCATTTGGGTGTGGGCAGGGTTGAATCGCGACAGCAGGAAATCAGTACAATCTCCAGATATATCAAAGCGCTGGCGAGGGAGTTGAACATTCCTGTGGTGGTTTTGAGCCAGTTGAATCGTGCTCCGGAGGGCAGAGAAGGTCACAGGCCGAGAATGAGCGATTTGCGTGAGAGCGGCAGTATCGAGCAGGACGCCGACGTTGTGATGCTGCTGCACCGTGAGGATTACTATCATCGCGGCGAGAAGGACTACGAGCCGAATAATCAGGTGGATTTGATAATAGCCAAGCAGCGCAACGGCCCGACAGGCAGTATAAACCTTGTCTTCAGGGAGAGAATTACACGGTTTGAAAACGCCTCTTACGCAAGAGAGCAGGAGGTGCCATTTTAGTTCCTCACTGCCCTGGTGTGAGGCAATTGTAGATATGGAGTATTAAAATTTTAATGGGGCAAACGATATGAAGAAGAGGTGTTTTTTGTGTGTAGTTTGTGCGGTGTATTGCCTGTTGGCATTGGCGCCGGTTTGCGTCGTTTGGGCTGCGGGCCAATACGAGATAGACAGTATCAAGACAACCGGTAACCGCACGATAGCCGCCGGCAGGATATTGAGCGTGGTTCGCAGCAGAGTCGGTCAGTTATTTGATGAGAGAGTTGCGGCCGAAGATGCAAAACGCATCGCCGAGTTGGCCGGCGTGGAATATTGCTATTATAACACAAAAATCGTTGATGACAGAATCCAATTGATATTTGTCGTTGTCGAGCGGAACCTCGTCAGGTCGATCGGCTTTTTCGGCAACCGCAGTTATAAAGGCAAGAAGCTGGAAAAGAAACTGGACCTGAAGATAGGCGATTATCTTGCCCCTGCTCTGGCTGAGGCGGGCAGAAAAGTACTGAATGATTTTTATCTGGAAAACGGCTATGCTTTTGCCAGGGTGGCTCTTGAGAAGGAGAAGTTATCATACGGGGCGTTGGTTTATAAAATCGATGAAGGTCCGAGAGTGATGATAGATTCGGTAGAGTTCCGCGGCAATAATTCCATCAAGACAGGGCCGCTTAGGAACGCTGTAAAGAGCAGTGAGAAAAAGCACTTTTTTTGGCCGAGATGTTACACCGAAGAGGTGCTGGAGGCTGACCTGGTAAAGCTGCGAAAGATATATCAGAAGAAGGGTTTTCTCGATGCCGACATAACAGCGAGACGGCAGTTCAATGAGGACAAGAGCAAAATCCGGATTACTTTTGCAATTATTGAAGGAGCGGTTTATACCGTTGAGAACATTTTTCTTACGGGAAACGAATACTTCGACGTTACGAAGCTGGTGGGGATGTTGAGGCTTCAGGCCGGTCAGGTCTATAATGAGGCCAGGTGCAAATCGGACGTGAAACGGCTGCTTAAGCTTTACCGCGAAACAGGTTTTATTGACGCCAGGGTGGAGCAGAAGCGCAAGTTCGTTTCGAAAGACAAAGTAGATGTTGAATTTGCGATAACCCAGGGGGAGCGTTTTAGAATTGGGGGGATTAACATTACCGGCAACGAACAAACACATGACAAGGTAATTCGGCGTGTGCTTGACGAATATGATTTTCTGCCCGGGCAATGGTACAATGCCGATATGGCGCGCGGTGACGGCACCGGCGAGCTGGAGAAAATGGTAAGGCAGATGGCATTAACCGAGTCGGCGACCATTACGCCGACAGGTGAGCTGGCCGGCCAGAGGGATGCGCAGGTGAGTGTTATTGAGGGCCAGACCGGCTCGATAATGTTAGGCGGTGCGGTTGCCAGTGACAGTGGTCTTATAGGTCAGCTTGTTTTTGACCAGAGGAATTTCGACATTACGGATTGGCCTGAGAGCTTTGGGGAGTTTATTACCGGCCAGGCGTTCAAGGGAGCCGGCCAAAGTCTTAGGATAGCGCTGCAGCCTGGTACGATAGTCAGCGAGTATTTGGTTAGTTTTACCGAGCCATATTTTATGGATAAGCCGATTTCGCTGGACGTGGTCGCCTCAAGCTGGGAAAGAGAGAGAGAAAGTTACAACGAGGAGAGATTAAAAGGGTATGTAGGTTTTGAGAAGCGGTATAAGAACCGCTGGCGGCACAATATAGGCTTTCGGGCTGAAAACGTCGATGTTACCAGTATCGATGCCGGGGCGCCGACGGAAATCACATCTGTCAAGGGTGAGAATGCCCTTATGGGAATAAGGCTTGGTGTCGGCAGGGACCTTACCGATAACAGGTTTACACCGGGCAGTGGTGACGTTTTTAGTGCCAGTTACGAGCAGGTTACAGGTGACCATACTTTTGGGATATTGAGGGGCAGTTACGGCAGGTACACGACACTTTATGAGGATTTAGCCGAGCGCAAGACCGTTCTGGCGACCAGGTTGTTTGCGGCGACGGTGCTGGGCGGCGATGCGCCGCCGTTCGAGAAGTTTTATGCCGGCGGCACGGGCCTTTACGGCATCAGGGGTTTTGATTATCGCGGGGTGAGTACGAGAGGCAGAAATACCATCACCGGTAAAATCGACGACCCGATAGGCAGTGACTGGGTATTTCTGGCCAATGCCGAGGTTACGGTTCCATTGGTGGGTGAGAGCCTTGCGGGGTTGTTTTTTGTTGACAGCGGGATGATTGATTCAGGCGGCTTACGCGCCGCCGCCGGTGTGGGTGTTCAGATAATGATTCCTCAGTGGTTCGGGCCGGTGCCGATGAGATTCGAAATTGCCGCACCGTTTATGAAAGAAGGTGATGATGAAGTGCGGGTTTTCAGTTTCTCTGTAGGAAGACTGTTTTAAGGAGCTGATAGTGTATAGGCATAACGAAAAGCTAAACGCAATAGAATGTTCTGTAAGGTGAATAAGGAAAGGGAAATTATGAAGATTAAAGCAGCAGTTTTGATTTGTTTGATGGCAGTGGTTGTTTTTTTGGTGGGCGGAGGAATTAAGCTGGCGGCGGCGGCAGCGAAGTCTGAGAAGGGTGGATTGGAAATCGGGGTTGTCAGCATTGAGAAAGTCATCAGGAACTGCCAAAGAAGTGCAAATTACCGGGAAGAAGCCGTAGCCAGCAGAGATATGAAGGAGGCGGAATTGAACAAGCTTATGAAGGAAGTTGAGGCCGAAGAAGCAGGGCTAAAGACGCTGAAGCCGGAGAGCCCTGACCGGATGGCACGGACGAAAGAGCTTTTTGAGAAGCGGGCCAGTATCCAGGCGCGACAAAAGTTTTATGAGCAGGAGTTAATGTTAAAAGAGCAGCGGATGATAGAGGGCCTCTATAAAGATATTTTGCGTATAGTCGGTGAGATTTCCGAGCAAAAGGGTCTGGCCTTTGTTTTTGAGAGGAGTGAGCCGGAGCTTCCGGCGGTAAATCTTAACGAGCTTTCGATGATTATTAAGACCGGCAAGGTTCTCTACAGCGGCGGCGGCGTGGACATCAGCGACGAGGTAATAGCGAGGCTGGATGCGGAAAAATAGTTTTTAGTTTTGGGTTCAGATGAGATTGACAGTTGCACAATTGGCTGAACGTCTTGGGGCTGAGTTGGTTGGTGACGGTACCGTGCCAATAAGTTCTGTGGGTTCAGTCGAGGCCGCCGATGACAGTGCGGTTACTTTTGTTACGGATGATAAATATAAGGCCGGCCTGGAGAAGTCACTGGCCGGTGCTGTTATTGTCGGCAGCAGAATAGAGGGTTTAACCCGGCCGCAGCTTGTCGTTGATAATGTTGATAAAGCGTTGATAGATGCGTTGAGTGTTTTTGCTGTGCCTCTGAAAGGTGTTGCCAAAGGGATTGACCCTGCTGCGCGTCTGGCCGATGATGCTCAAGTCGCCGAAGGTGTTTCTATCGGGCCTGGCGTGGTAATTGACAGTAGAGTCCAAATCGGGGCAAATACCGTAATCGCCTCCGGTTGCAGAATCGGCGAGAATTCAAAGCTCGGTAAAAATTGTCGTCTTGACAGTAACGTTGTTGTTTATCACAACTGCCGCATCGGCGACAATGTAATCATCCAGGCAAACAGCACAATCGGCTCGATGGGCTTTGGGTATTCATTTATTGACGGCAGACATCAACTGTTTCCGCACAATGGCGGGGTGGTGATAGAAGATTTTGTCGAGATAGGGGCCAACTGCTGCGTTGACAGGGCAAAGTTCGGTAACACCATAATCGGAGCCGGGACAAAAATAGATAACCTTGTTCAGATTGCTCATAATGTGGAGATAGGCAAATGCTGTTTGATAGCGGGTCTGGTTGGTATTGCCGGCAGTTGTCGGCTTGGCGACGGTGTTGTTTTGGCCGGTCAGGTCGGACTGGCGGATAATATAGAAATAGGTGATGGTGTAATAGTCGGTGCTCAGGCCGGTGTTGCCAGCAGTGTTGCAGGCGGCAGGAAGATAGTCGGCTCGCCGGCGATTGACCACAAAAAGCAATTGAAGATATTTAGTTTGGTGTTTCGTTTACCGAGGCTGGCCGAGCAGTTAAAGCAGCTTGATGCGAGGGTTGAAAAACTTGAATCTGCAAAAGACGATAAAAAGTGAAGGCTGGATATCCGGCAGAAGCTTGTTTGAGGGCAAGGAGACGAAGGTGTTTTTTCGTCCTGCTCCTGTTGATTCCGGGTTGGTTTTCGTGCGGACTGATGTGCCGGAGCCGGTTCGGATTAGCGCTGTTGCACCTAATCTTGCCCAGCGAAGCAGGCGAACGACGATAAGGAGGGGCACTGTCAGCGTTGAGACGGTGGAGCATTGTCTGGCGGCGGTAAGCGCTATGGAAATTGACAATCTGATTGTAGAGGTTGAGGGTGCTGAGCTTCCGGCACCGGACTGCAGCAGTGTTGGCTATGTGAGGGCATTGAAGCGTTCCGGCCTGGCTGAGCAGCGGGCTTCTCGCAGGGAGTTCGTTATCACCGAGCCGATAAGTATGTCGGACGGCGGCGCTTCAATATACGCCCTTCCATATGCCGATGGTGGATTAAGTATCACTTATGATTTGGATTACGGCGGCCATACCGGTATTGGTCGGCAAATTTTCGGCTGCCGGGTGACAGCGGAGAATTTCGAGAAGAATCTGGCCCCTGCGAGGACATTTTTGCTTGAGGCCGAAGCCAAGCAGTTTCAGGCTCGCGGGATGGGGACACATCTTGGCCCTCGCGACATTCTTGTTATCAATTCAGAAGGTCCTATTAAAAACAGCTTTCGTTTTTCCGACGAGTGCGCCAGGCATAAAGTGGTTGACTTGATTGGCGACCTTGCGTTGGTCGGTCGGGCCGTCAGAGGAAGAATAGTGGCCTACAGGAGCGGGCATTCGCTGAACCAGCGGCTCGTAAAGAAGCTGTATGAAGCGGCCGAGAGGCAGGAGAGAATGGCGAAATTAGGGACTGATGCCCTTCTGGACATACGGCAAATCGTCAAGATTCTGCCGCATAGATACCCGTTTTTGTTGGTGGACAAAGTAGTTGAGATAGAAGGTAACCAGCGAATAAAAGGCATAAAGAATGTGAGTTTTAATGAGCAGTTTTTCCAGGGTCATTTTCCCGGCACGCCTATTATGCCGGGCGTTCTTATTGTGGAAGCGATGGCGCAGGTTTCCGGTCTGCTGTTTGCACAGAAGCTCGAACATGCGGGCAAGCTTGCGGTGCTTTTGAGTATGGACGGTGTAAAATTGCGAAAGGCGGTTGTCCCGGGCGACCAGCTTGTTCTTGTCGCCGAGACGGTGAGGATGAAAAAGAGGACTGCACAATGCCGCTGCAGAGCGATGGTGGGCGAGCAGACAGTTGCCGAGGCGCTAATTAAGTTTATGCTTGTGGACGAGGAGAAGATATGAAATTGAGAGCGATTAGATTAGAATTTCAATGGAGGCAAAAGCGGATACAAAATGGGTCAGATACACCCCAGCTCGGTGGTTCATAAAGATGCTGAATTGGCTGACGAGGTAACAGTCGGGCCTAATTGTGTTATAGGCGGCGGGGTCTCGATTGGCGCCGGCACGGAACTCGGCGCCAATGTGGTGATTGGCGGAGGTGTCAGGATAGGTCGGAACAATCATTTTTTTGCCAATTGTGTGATTGGCGGTATACCACAGGTGCTTGGTCTGGATTCGAACAGCGAAGTTGGAGGGATTATAATTGGTGACAGCAACACTATCAGGGAACAGGTAACCATTCATCCGAGTATTTGTCCCGGCAAATTTACGAAGGTAGGAAATGACAATTTGCTTATGATAGGTGTGCACGTTGGGCATGATTGTACGCTTGAGGACAAAATAGTTTTGAGTAATTATGTTCAGCTAAGCGGTCATTGCAGAATTGAGACCGGCGTCTGGTTTAGCGGTATAGTTGCGCTGCATCAGTTTGTAACTGTCGGCAGGTGGAGTTATGCTGCCGGTCTTGCGGGGATAAATCACGACATTCCGCCGTTTTTGATTGTCGGTGGTCATTATCCGCCGAGGATTCGGGGCGTCAACAAGCGGGGTATGAAAAGGGCCGGTCTGAGCGAGCAGCAGCAGCAGAAAATTTCCGAGGCGTACAGAAAGCTTTACCGCTGCGGCGGGACAATGCTGGAGAATGCGAAGGCACTGGCTGCCGAGGATGAGCTTGACGAGAACGTTCGGGCTATGATTGATGTGATAATAAAAAGCAGTGAACATCGGTTTGGCAGATACCTCGAGACGTTAAGGCATTAAGAAAGAGCACGAGAGCACTTTTTCCTTATGTGCTTATTTATATAAAGCGAGAAGGTATGGACAGGATACGTACGGCGGTTATTGGCGCGGGCAAGATGGGGACGATTCACGCCAGGGTCTATGACCAGCTTCCGCAAAGCAATTTTGTTGCGGTGGTGGATATCGATGCCGGGAAAGCTGAGCGTCTGGCGAAGAAATATGACTGTTTGGCTTTTACCGGTTGTGCCGATGTATTGGGCAAAGTTGATGCGGTAACAATAGCTGCTCCGACGATACATCATTTGGAACTGGCGGAATTCTTCATCGAAAACAATGTGCCGGTAATGATTGAAAAGCCGCTGGCGGTTGATGTTAAAGAAGGCAAAAAAATAGTAAGGCTTGCGAAGAAAAAGGGTGTTGTTGTAGGCGTGGGCCATTCCGAGCGCTGCAATCCGGTTGTACAGGCGATGAAACGTCTCAATATTGAGCCGAAATTTATTGAGGCGAACCGCGTCAGCCCTTATCCGTTTCGCTCGATGGATGTGGGCGTTGTGCTGGATGTGATGATACACGATATAGATATTATTCTATCTATGGCTCAGAGCAAAATAAAAAGAATAGATGCGGTGGGCGTCGGCGTTATCGATGAAAAGGAAGACATCTGTAATGCGAGAATAGTTTTTGAGAACGGCTGTATTGCAAATGTTACCGCCTCGAGACTTGCATTAAAAACGGAAAGAAAGATACGTGTCTTTAGTCGGCAGGGGTATCTGAGTCTGGATTATTTCAAAAGATACGGCATTGTGATTAAGGCAGAACCGAATATTGATGTTGTCAAGTGGATAAGAGAGCGCAGAGAAGCGGGAGATTTTAATCTGCTGAGTGTTAACTGGCCTGACCTGCTGCACATTGAAGAGCTTGAAATTGATGATAAGGAGCCGCTGCGTCTTGAGCAGGAGGCGTTTCTGAGTGCCTGTGCGGATAAAGCGGCCAGGCCTGAGGTTACGGCCGAGGATGGACTGGCGGCAATGGAGTGTGCAGAGAGGATTCTGGCCTCCGTAAAAAAACATAAATGGGATGGGTAATTAATATTGTTTTGTGAAGGGATTGTTTTATGGCTCGTAAATTCCGGATTAGTTTATTGTTGGTGACGGTTGTTTTTGTTGCTGGTTGTAAACACCGGGAAAGTGAGAGAATGACAAAGAAAGTGAAGCTGGAAACGAGTAAGGGTGACATTATTATTGAGCTTAACGAGGAGAAGGCGCCGGTCACGGTGGCCAATTTCCTTCGGTACGTGGAGGAAGGTTTTTATGATGGGACGATATTTCACAGGGTTATACAAAACTTTATGGTACAGGGCGGCGGGTTTACGGCGGATATGCGGAGGAAACAAACGCATGGGATGATTGCCAATGAAGCCAAAAATGGTTTGAAAAACAATAGAGGCAGTATTACGATGGCTCGAATGAATGCCCCTGACAGCGCATCGGCTCAGTTTTTTATCAATCACAAAGACAATGACAGCCTGAATTATGCCGGACAGCTCAAGCCGGGATATGCGGTATTCGGCGCAGTGGTCGAAGGTATGAATGTTGTGGATGCGATTGCGGCGGCCAAGACAACGATTCGTAATGGCATGCGCGACGTTCCCGTCGAGCCGATAGTCATAAAATCAGCGAGGGTTGTATCTGGAAGATAGGGTTTGTAATAAGCTAAGTTTTTAGTCTTAGTCTGGTGACCTGTTGGTGCGCAAGGCGAGTAGGTTCGGGCAGACGATATTTAATCGCACAGTCAAGGACGATTTTGACTGCATCTTTCAGCAGGCATTTGTTGCCGACGGACACGAAAACCGGCTTGATGTTGGTGCGTGTTCTGACTACCGCGCCGATGACCTTATCTTTATCTTTTAATAAAGTGTAGGTACCTTTTTCGGGTGGCGGCTGTTCGAAGGCGCCGGTCAATCTGCTCTTTGCACAGCCTATGGTCGGCTTATCGAGAAACAGCCCCAGATGCGCCGCAAGACCGAGTCGGCGCGGGTGGGCGATGCCCTGGCCGTCGACGATGAACAGGTCGGGGCAGGTTTTGAGTTTTTCTACGGCTGCGATACAGGCTGGTGCCTCGCGGAAAGAAAGCAGCCCTGATATGTAGGGCAGAGGAACTTTTCGAGCTGCACTTGTGGTTTCGACAATCTCGCAGGCCCTTGTTGGCTGTGCGGCGACAACGGTTGTATCTGGAAGTTTTAAGACAACGGCGGCAGCGACGATTCTTTGCCCATCCTTACTGAGGGCACAATCCAGGCCGGCAATGATCTTAGGCTGATTCTTTAGCTCAATTACTTGAACCTTTGGGGCGAGGTCTTTTTGTAGAGTTATTGCCTGCGAATAAGACAAGTTCCAGCTATGCAGTTTCTTTATTTGCATAATTTTTTTTTTGCAACAACTAAGCTAACTTTGCTAGTCTTTCTTCCAACTCATCTGCCGGTGTAAAATGCCACGTTCTTCCTACTTTTCGACATTTGAGTAAGCCTCGCCGTTCTAAATCAAAAAGATCAAGTCGGCTTGTTTGATACACGATGTTATGACTTACTTGATGTGATCTGATAGTATATTGTTGGTATGGATGCCGCAGGGCATGGCTGATGAGCGCTTGCTGACGATGATTCAGTGCTGCTATTCCGCGCATTTTGTGTTCGATTGTCTTTAGTTGTTCAGTTTTGCGTTTAATGTATTCGTGAAGCTCTATGATAGCTCGTCGAATTACATCAAGATGATAAAGAATAAAGTACGTGAGATCATTGTCGTCCGTCTCTGTATAGAGGAAAGCACGGCCATATTTTGCAGGTGCTTTTCGAATAATCTGAGAAATCGAGATAAACTCGAAAAGCCAAAAACCATAGTGAAGCATTGACCAGTAAAATAGTGCTCTGGCTGCCCGACCATTGCCATCAACAAATGGATGATCATAGGCCAACCAAAAATGTAAGGTTATCGAACGGATCACAGGGTGTATAAAACTTGTTGGGCTTTTGCAGTTGGCAAAAGCACACATATTTGCCATTCTTTCTTCGAGTTGTTTGGAGGGAGGTGGATTGTGAAAGATTTCATTGTACATGTCACCAACAACTATGCGTTCATCGGCTTTACGGAAACGACCAGCTGCGGATTTATCACTCAGCGTTTTATCAGTAATTATTCGGTGAAGATCGAATACTAACTTTTTGGACAAAGGTTCGTCCTTGAGTTTCCCTATTCTTCGCATAGTCTTGAAATTATTAAGAATCATTTGTTCGCTCTTGTCTCGGGGGGCTCGGCCCGTTTTGATCATTTCCTTTGCGATTTCACGTGTTGTTGCTGCTCCTTCAAGCTGACTTGAAGTAATCGCTTCTTGGATTAGCGAACCTACATAGTATTGGTCTTTTGTGTCTGGATTTATAATTTGTTCCGGCATTCGGATGAATCCACCGGCACCTTGATCAATACTATGCAGTCTCTCAGGGATTGGATCGACTATCGTATATCTAAATGGTGTGCCCCTCTCATCCAGAAGGGGAACTTGCTTATATAACCGTTGTCTTTTCATCTTGAGTGCGAGCCACCACTCTTCGTGGGAGAATCCTTTTGGCGGCGAATAATACTTAAGTTTGTCCCAATGAAGATACTTTCCATCGGTGGCTGACTCAGGATCCATAATGAAGATTTTTACAACTTGCTCCGGAGTTTTTACAGTTTGCGACCAAATCGTATTGAGGTCTGGGGGGTGTTTCGGCATTTTCATTGTGATATCACCTTTATTAACAAGGCCTTACGTATCTACTAATCATATACTAATTTATTAAAGTTTAATATATAGAGCGGTCGGCTTCTGTCAAATACTAATTTTAAATATTTTAGTATTAAATTAGTACAAAGCAGGTTCGTAGCGGTTATTCCGATAATAGGGAGTGTCCAAATTGGGGAATTTGGCCTTAGTGTCTCAAAAGAAGGTATGGTGTTAATGTTTTTTCCTCTCTAAAATTTGATAGGTATAAAGATTTTACCTTCTTGTGTGGTTTTGTTACAATAGTTAGCTTGGGTAATTGCGGAATTTTTGAAAAAGCCTGTTGCCCTTAACAGTGAGGACGAGATGGCGAAAGGGATAGAAAAAGCGATAAAAATAACCGGGGCATCTGAGCACAACCTAAAAAATATCGACCTTAGTATTCCGCGTGATAAGCTGGTGGTGATTACCGGTATAAGCGGTTCGGGCAAAAGCTCTCTGGCCTTTGATACGATTTACGCCGAGGGCAGGAGAAAATACGTCGAATCGCTCAGTGCCTATGCACGTCAGTTTCTCGAACAGATGCAGAAGCCGGCGGTGGGTGAGATTACGGGGCTGCCTCCCACAATTGCGATTGAGCAGCGAAGCTCGGCCAGCAATCCCCGCTCGACGGTGGCCACTACCACCGAAATTTACGATTATTTCCGATTGCTGTTTGCCCGTGCGGGACAGCCCCACTGCTGGATTTGCGGCAGAGAGATAACCAGCCAGCCCCCGTCGCAAATAGTAGATTCGATTCTTGCCTTGTCTGAAGGAACGAAGGTGCAGATTTGCGCTCCGCTGGTTCGCGGTAAAAAAGGCGAGCACAGAAATATTTTTTCCGAGATACAGCATCAAGGCTTCGTTCGGGTGCGTGTGGATGGGGTCATTTACGATTTGCATAATGTTCCTGATTTGAATAAGAACAAAAAGCACAACATTGCGGCGGTTGTTGACAGATTGATTATTAATGATTCGGTGCGAGTTCGCCTGACTGATTCGGTGGAGACGGCGCTTAAACTTGGCGACGGGGTTCTTTTGCTGCTGGCGGCCGAACCTAAAAGCGAAAAGTCAAAGAACAACGACAATCAGTGGAAGGAATTTGTCTATAGTGAGAAGTTTGCCTGCCCCAGGCATCCGCAGGCGAGTCTTGAGGAGCTCTCGCCCCGTCTGTTTAGCTTTAACAGTCCTTACGGAGCCTGCGGAAGTTGTGACGGCTTGGGGACAATTCTGGAGTTCGACCCCGACCTGGTTGTTCCGGACAAACTAAAGTCGCTGGAAAACGGTGCTGTTGCTGCCTGGCGCGGGGGCGGTAAAAGAATGAACATATTCTATAATCGGCTTATAAAGAAGTTTTGCAGGAATATGGGTATCAGCAAATCGATGCCGTTTGAGCGGATACCTGACGAGATAAAGAGGATTTTGATGTACGGGACGGGGCCGTCTGAGAGGCAAAAGTACAGCCTGTCGTTTGAGGGGGTTATCCCGAACCTTGCGCGGCGATGGAGGACGACCACCAGTGAATATGTTAAGGCCAGATTGCATAGTTATCTTTCTGAGCAGCCCTGCCAGAGCTGCGGTGGTGCGAGGCTCAGACCTGAAGCCACTGCTGTAACCGTAGGAGACAGCAGTATTCATCAGCTGACTTCGTTGAGTGTTGAAAGGGCCCAGAAATTTTTTAATAAGCTTGAGCTTGATGAAGAAAGGTCGCTGATTGCCGTTCAGATTTTGAAAGAGATACAGGCCAGGCTGAGATTTATGGTCGATGTCGGGCTTGGGTATTTGACTCTGGATAGGCGAAGCAGCACTCTTTCCGGCGGCGAGGCGCAGCGGATTCGGCTGGCGACACAGGTCGGCAGCGGCCTGGTTGGGGTCTGTTACGTTCTTGATGAGCCGACAATAGGTCTGCACAAGCGCGACAATGACCGTTTGCTCGGGATACTGCACCGGCTGAGCAGACTCGGCAATACCGTTATAGTTGTCGAGCACGATGAGGATATTATCAAAAGTGCGGACCATATTATCGACATAGGCCCGGCTGCAGGCGCACAGGGCGGACGGATTGTTGTCCAGGGAGATTACAAGGACGTTACCGGATGCAGAGAATCTTTGACCGGTGAATATCTGAGCGGCAGAAAGAAAATAAGCCTGCCGGTTAAAAGACACAAATACAATTTGAGAAAATGTGTCGAGGTAAAGGGCGCTGCGGAGAACAATCTAAGAAATATAAATGTGAGATTTCCGCTTGGTGTTTTTATCTGCGTGACAGGCGTTTCGGGTTCCGGCAAGAGTTCTTTGGTCAGCCAGATTCTTATAAGGGCCTTAAAACGTCGGCTTTATGAATCCCGCGAAAGGCCCGGCAAACACAAAACCATTCTTGGCACTTCGCAGATTGACAGGGTCATAGAGATAGACCAGTCGCCTATAGGCAAAACGCCCCGCAGTAACCCGGCGACATATACCGGAGTCTTTGACGTTATAAGAAAACTGTTTAGTATGACGCGGGAGGCGAAGATTCGCGGTTACAAGCCCGGAAGATTCAGCTTCAATGTCAAGGGCGGAAGATGTGAGTACTGCAGGGGGCAGGGGACAAAGAAAATCGAAATGCATTTTTTGCCTGATGTTTATGTAACCTGCCAGAGCTGCAAGGGTAAAAGATATAATCCCCAGACGCTGCAGGTTACTTACAAGGGTAAAAACATCGCCGATGTGCTTGATATGAGAATAGATGAAGCGCTCGAATTTTTTGCTAATTTTCCGACCATTGTACGTTTGTTGAAGATGCTCTATGACGTTGGTCTGGGATATATGCAGTTGGGCCAGTCATCAACGACGCTTTCCGGCGGTGAGGCGCAAAGGGTGAAACTGGCAACCGAGCTGGGCAAGGTCGCTACCGGCCGGACACTTTATCTGCTTGATGAGCCGACAACGGGGCTTCACTTTGCCGATATTCGTAATCTCTTAAATGTCCTGCAGAGATTGACCGATATGGGTAATACAATCGTTGTAATCGAGCATAATCTTGATGTTATTAAAATGGCGGACTATATAATAGACCTCGGTCCGGGCGGCGGTGATTCGGGCGGCAGAGTCGTTGCTGAAGGAGCGCCGGAGGAGATTGTCAAAAACAAAAAGAGTTATACAGCAAAATACCTGCGGGACAAACTGAACAGGAAAAAAAGGACAAAAACAAAAAAGCGAGAATAAAAGGAAGGGTTTGGCGAATTTTTATGATTGCTCAAACGCTTAAATGGGTTGGTGACATTGACGGTTTTCTGGAGCTTACGGACCAGCGGCTGCTGCCTGCTGATTTTGTCAGGCTGCGGTGCAGGGACATCAGCCAGGTATATGAAGCGATAAAGACCCTTGCTGTGCGCGGCGCTCCGGCATTAGGGGTTAGTGCAGCATACGGGCTGGTTTTGAGTTTGCAGAAGTTGGATGAGGGCAGCGGTGTCCGTGCCGGACTTGTCTGTCTGAAGGAGGCCGGTGACTATCTGACCTCGTCACGACCGACGGCGGTGAACCTGTTCTGGGCGGTGGAAAGGGTCAGGCAAAAAGCTGAGGAATTTGCCGGGGCAGCAGCGAAGGCGGATTTGACGAAACTGCGTCAGGTTGTTCTGGCCGAGGCCAACGCTGTTTGTCAGGAAGATATTGATATGTGCCGACGGATTGGAGAAAACGGCCAAAAGTTTATCAGGGATGACAGCGGCGTTTTGACACACTGCAACGCCGGTGCGCTGGCAACTGCCGGTCAGGGAACGGCTTTGTCGGTGATATTTGAGGCACATAAAAGGGGCAGGAAATTCAAGGTTTATGCCGATGAGACCCGACCTTTATTGCAGGGAGCACGATTGACAGCGTGGGAATTAAAGCAGGCCCGAATTGATGTTACGGTTATTTGTGACAATATGGCAGGGGCGCTTATGAAACAGGGGCAAATCAGTATGGTGCTAACCGGCGCCGACAGGATCGCTGCAAACGGTGATGCGGCTAATAAAATCGGCACTTACAGTCTGAGTGTTCTGGCCAAAGTTAATGGCATACCTTTTTATATTGCTGCACCGTCGAGCACATTTGATTTGAGTATAAAAAGCGGAGACGAGATACCCATCGAGCAAAGGGCTGCCGAAGAGGTAACGACCTTTGCTAAAGAGCAGATTGTTCCTGAAGGCGTTGACGTGTATAATCCGGCTTTCGATGTTACAGATGCCTCGCTTATTACCGCAATAATTACGGAAAAGGGTGTAATTGAGGGCCCCAATGTTGACAGTATTTCCAGGTTTTTGAGGTGAAAGACTTATGTCAGAAGCAGAGAGTCAAAATTCGCAATCGGCTCCGGCAGTTGCCGCAGCGCAGCCGAATGAGGAGTCATTGCTTCGCTGGCGCAGGCGAAATAGTTATTACTATAGCTGGCTGGAGCGGATTTACAGGTTTGTTGTTCGCCCGAACAGCCGGGTTCTGGATGTCGGTTGTGAATGCGGAGACCTGTTGGCGGCGGTTGAGCCGTCCTACGGCCTGGGCGTAGATTCGGACGGCGATGCTATTGAACTGGCGAAAAAGCGATTCAGCCATTTGGAATTTCGCACAGCCGACCCACACGAGCTGCAGCTCGATGAAAAATTCGATTATGTTCTGATTTGCAATTCATTGGGTCAGTGGCGTGACATCCAGGAGGTTCTTGAGCGCATTCATCCGGCAACGACCGAAAGTACACGGATTGTGATAACTTATTACAATCATTTTTGGGAGAGTGTTTTGCGATTGGGGTCGTGGCTTAGAATTCGTCGGCCTCATCGATATCAAAACTGGCTGCCGTCGAAGGACATTGAAAATCTGCTTGATTTGAGCGGTTTTGACGTTATTCGGTCGGACTCTTTTGTGCTGTTGCCGAAGCGTATCTGGCCTTTTACAAGTATTTGTAATTACGTTCTTTCTTTGCTGCCTGGATTTTGTTTTTTCAATTTGGTGAATCTTGTGGTAGCTCGTCCGGCGCCCGTTGCCTGCCGTGATGAAGATTTGTCTGTTTCAGTTATAGTTCCGTGCAGAAATGAGCGGGGCAACATTGAAGACGCCATAAAACGGATTCCTAAAATGGGCAGGCAGACTGAGATAATTTTTGTTGACGGCAGCAGCACGGACGGTACAGCCGAGGAGATAGAAAACCAGATAAAAAGGCATCCGGAGCGCAAAATAAGGCTGATTCATCAGGGTGACGGTGTCGGCAAAGGAGACGCTGTCAGGAAAGGTTTTACAGCCGCTGGGGCGGATGTTCTGGTCATTCAGGATGCGGATTTGACGGCGCCGCCTGAGGATTTGCCGAAATTTTTCAGGGCGCTGCGCGACGGAAGGGGTGAGTATATCAACGGCTCACGGCTTGTTTATCCTATGGAAAAGCAGGCGATGCGTTTTTTGAATCTGCTTGGCAACAAATTTTTCGGCTCACTGTTTAGCTGGCTGCTGGGCCAGAGATTCAGGGACACCCTTTGCGGAACTAAGATGATTCGCAAAAGAGATTACCAGTTGATAGCGGCCAATCGTTCATACTTCGGTGATTTTGACCCGTTCGGTGATTTTGACCTTATCTTCGGGGCGGTAAAGCAGAACTTTAAGGTTGTTGAGGTGCCGGTGACATATCGTGCAAGGACATACGGTTCGACGAATATCAGCCGATTCAGACACGGCTGGCTGCTGCTTAAGATGAGCTGGATAGCATTTAAGAAAATCAAGTGGCTTCCGAGGACACGTAAAACCAAAAGGTAATTGAGCGGTTTAAGTTTGTTTGCCGGGCTTTTGGTGCTCGGCAGGAACGCTATATGAAACGAGCATCCCGGAAATCGGAACTCATTTTTGCTGCGCTGGCAATTGTTACCATTATGGTCTATTGGCAGGTGACGGGGTTTGACTTCGTTGATTTTGATGATGATATTTACGTGGAGGAGAATCAGATTGTACAAAGGGGGCTGACGCGGGAAGGTTTTGTGTGGGCCTTTACCACAGGCAGGACCGGTAACTGGCATCCGTTGACGTGGCTGTCGCTTATGCTCGATTGTCAATTATCGCAGAATTTGGCGCGCTGCTGTCATACGACCAACGTGCTGATTCATATTGCAAATACGTTGTTATTGTTTTGGGTTTTGAAGCGGATGACGTCGGCGTTTTGGTGCAGCGCGTTTGTGGCGGCACTGTTCGCACTGCACCCGCTGCACGTGGAGTCTGTGGCGTGGATTTCGGAGAGAAAGGACGTGCTGAGCACGCTTTTCTTCTTTTTGACAATACTGTTTTATATACGCTATGTCGAGAGGCGGGGTTTTTTCAGATATGTTCCGGTGGTGTTGTGTTTTGCACTCGGCCTGCTGGCCAAGGCGATGCTTGTAACGCTGCCGTTTGCGCTGCTTCTTCTGGATTATTGGCCGTTGGGGCGTTTCCGGCCGGGTAAATTGGCCGCCGGAGGTGAAGAAGGGAAAAATACGAGGAAGGCGGCAGGGCTTTTGGTGTTCGAGAAGGCGCCCCTTTTTGTTTTGACGGTTATTTTATGTCTCGTTACATACCTGCTGCACAAGAGCACTAAAGGGATTATGGATTTGGACCTTGATGTACAGCTGGCCAACGTAGTTGCATCCTATGGCCGTTATATAGGCAGGATGTTTTGGCCGAGGGGGCTGGCAGTGATTTATCTGCATCCTAACAGGATAGAGGTCGGCGTGATGGTGATTTCGTTAATCGTATTGATTTGTATATCGGCAGTGGTGATTTTTTTGGGGCGTCGGCGGCCATATCTGGTGGTGGGATGGTTGTGGTATATAGGCTTGCTGATACCTGTGATAGGTTTTGTGCAGATAGGCAATCATTCGATGGCCGACAGGTACAGCTATGTGCCGCTGATTGGCCTGTTCATTATGCTTACCTGGAGTGCTGCGGAGCTGGCCAAAGCTAAACATTATCCTAAAGGTGCGTTAGCAACGGCGGGCATCTTGATAGTTTTGCTTTTGTCGGTTTGTACAGTGTTTCAGATACGGCACTGGCAGAACGGAGTTACGCTTTTCGCTCGTGCAATTGATGTAACCGGGGGCAATTATGTGGCGTATAATAACTTTGGGATGGCGTTGGATAGGGCCGGTAAAGTCGATGAAGCGATTGAGCAGTGGAAGCAGGCGTTACGGCTAAATCCGAACCATTACAAGGTCATCGGCAATCTGGTTCGGGTTCTGGTGGAAAAGGGGCATATTGAAGAGGCGCTTTTTTATTACAGTAAGTCTGTGGGGTGGTCGCCGGATGACTGCAGGACACGTACGAGTTTGGCTGATACACTCTTTCGGCTGAGGGGTTATCACAGGGCCGTGGAGCATTATGAAGCGGCACTTGCTGCCGGCTGCGATGATGCGAGTATCCATTACAATTTGGCTGTAGCCCTTTCACATCAGGGCAGATATGACGATTCGATTCTTCATTATAGTAAGTTTTTGCAGCAGCAGCCGGACAGTTTCAGAGCGCACAATAATCTCGGTGCAGTATTGATGTCTAAGCGTGATGACGCCGAAGCGATAAGACATTTTCAGGAGGCGTTGCGGCTGAATTGGGACTATTTCGGTGCGCATATGAACTTAGCGACGATACTGATGGAGCGGGGCAATATCCCTGAAGCAATAAAGCATTATGAGCAGGCGGTGCGTATTGACCCGAACGACATCACAGCTCGGCGGGAGTTGGAGAATGCCAGGGAAGCTGCAGGCAAACAGGCCGAAGGCAGACGAGTAACAGGCAGGGACACTATATGAGACGAACACCCCGGAAATCTTATTTTCTAATGATTTGTTTGGCCCTTGTGGTTGCTACGGGTGCTCTCTATTGGCAGGTGCAGGGTTTTGATTTTGTTAATTATGATGACCAGGCTTACGTGGAGGACAACGAAATTGTCCGAAAAGGGCTGACACGCGAAGGATTTGTGTGGGCCTTTACCACGGACAAAACCGGATACTGGCATCCATTGACGTGGCTGTCTCTTATGCTTGATTGTGAATTGGCCCGCTCTGTAGCGCGGACCTGTCATACGACCAACGTGTTGATTCATATTGCCAATACGCTGCTGTTATTCTGGGTTTTAAGGCGAATGACATCGGCGCTGTGGTGCAGCGCTTTTGTGGCGGCACTGTTTGCACTGCACCCGCTGCACGTTGAGTCCGTGGCGTGGATTTCGGAGCGAAAGGACGTACTGAGCACGTTTTTCTTTTTTTTGACGATGCTTTTTTATGTCTATTACGTTGAACGTCCGGGCTTTTTCAGGTATGTCGCCGTTGTGTTGTCTTTTGCTCTCGGTCTGCTGGCCAAACCGATGCTGGTAACACTGCCGTTCGTGCTGCTTCTTTTGGATTACTGGCCGCTGGGGCGCTTTCGGCTGGGACAATTGGAGAGTAGAGGGGTGGAAGGGAGAAGTGTGAGCAAGGCGGCTGTTCGTCTGGTGGCCGAGAAAATCCCCCTTTTTATTTTGACGGCTGTTTTGTGTGTAGTTACTTACCTCCTACAGAAGAGCGGTCAGGTCGTTGCTGATTTGGCCTTTGGCGTGCGGCTGTCCAATGCCATTGCTTCCTACGGCCGCTATATAGGCAAGATGTTCTGGCCGGTCGGCCTGACGGTAATTTATCTGCATCCTGAGAAAATAGAGGTGTGGCCATTGGCGGTCTCGTCAATCGTGTTGGTTTGTGTATCAGCGGCGGTAATTTTTCTGGCGCGGCGGAGGCCTTATCTGGCGATGGGCTGGTTGTGGTATATAGGACTGCTGGTGCCGGTTATTGGTTTGGTGCAGGTGGGCAATCAGGCAATGGCCGACAGATACACCTATGTGCCACTTATCGGTCTGTTCATTATGCTCACATGGGGCGCTGCAGATATTGCCAAAGGTGTGCGTTATCACAAGATTATATTGGGGGCATTGGTCGTGGCGATAATTTTTGTTTTGTCGGTGTGTACAGGGTTTCAGATAAGGCACTGGCAAAACGGTGTTACTCTTTTCGGACATGCGGTTGATGTAACCCGGGGTAATTACCTTGCTTATAGTAACTTCGGGGTAGCGTTGAAAAGGGCCGGCAGAGTTGATGATGCGATTGAGCAGTGGAAGACCTCATTACAGATAAGGCCGGACTTTGACACCGCCATTGGCAACCTGGGGCCGGTTCTGGTTGAAAATGGACGAGTTGAGGAGGCGATTTTTTACTATAAAGAATTCCTGGGATGGGCACCGGATGACTGCAGGACGCATATGAATATGGCCGACGCCCTCTTTCAGCTGAGGATTTATGACCAGGCGGTCCAACATTATGAAGCGGCGCTGCTGTTTGGTTGCGATTCTGTCAACATCCATTACAATTTAGCTATGTCCCTTTCACATCAGGGCAGGTATGACGAAGCTATTTTGCAGTACGGAGAGTTCCTGCAGCAGCAGCCGGATAGTTTCAGCGCGCACAATAATATGGGAGCGATGCTGCTGGCCAGGCGTAATGTTGACGAAGCGATTGAACATTTTACCGAGGCGCTGCGGCTGAACTGGAATTATCTTGGTGCGCATATGAATCTTGCAACGGCGCTGATGGACCGGGGCAATATCTATGAAGCAGTCCTTCATTACGAGCAGGCCGTGCGAATTAACCCAAACGACCATACTGCTCAAAAGGCGCTGAAAAAAGCGAAAGAGATGTTGGCAATGCAGAACAAACAAGATAAGTGATGGCAAAAGCTGTAAAAAATAAATTATGAAACTGATAAAAAGATGGCTCAAACTTCCCGCAGCGATGGACATCAAGGACCTTGATGACCCAGCCGCTACTTTGTTCCACGCCCGGATGGTACAGTGTAAACCGTTTCTTAAAAGATTATACATTGATTTTTACAGGCAGCTTCAAAAAGCGGTGCCTGATTCTGAAAACAGGGTTGTTGTTGAACTTGGCAGCGGCGGCGGCTTTATCAAAGAGGTGATAGCAGATGTGGTTACAAGTGACATCCTTGAGCTGCCGAATGTTGATAAGACGTTCTCGGCTCTTGATATGCCTTTTGAAGAGGGCGGTGTTGATGCATTTTTAATGGTAGATGTTCTTCATCATATCGTAGATTCAAGGGTCTTTTTCGCTGAGGCGCTGCGGTGCCTTAAGGTTGGCGGAAAAATTGTTATGATTGAGCCGGCAAACACCCTTTGGTCGAGGTTTATCTACAGAAATTTTCATCACGAATTGTTTGATACTCAGACAGACTGGCAGCTTGAAGAGATTGGCCCGCTTTCGCACGGCAACGGTGCGATTCCCTGGATAATTTTTTCGCGGGACCGCATGCTCTTTGAAAGTGAATTTCCTTCTTTGAAGATTATTTCAATGCACACCCACACACCGCTGCGGTATCTGCTCAGCGGCGGCTTGAAGCTCCGCCAGTTGGTGCCGTCTTTTACTTACCCGGCAGTTAAAGCTATAGAATTTATCCTGACTCCCGCCAACAGCTTGTTGGGTATGTTTCAGACGATAGAACTTCAAAAATTTTAGGGCAAAAACGATGGCAAGGGCGACAGGCAAAAAGAAAGAAGCTAAAAAGACTGAGGTTTCAGCTTTGCCGGCGTCACCGGTGCAGGCCTGGGGCCGCGGCACTGTGATAGCGTTGCTTGTTTTAGTTGGAGTAAGCGCTGCCTTTAATTTCACGGCCATTAACTGGGGCCAGCCCTCTGGATATTCCTGGAATCCGGATTCTGTAGCAGGGGCCAGAACCGTTGGCCAGTTGCAGTATATATTTAAGCCCTGGACACAGAAGTATCCTCGCTTTCATTTCTTGATACTAAAGATTTTTTATCAGCCGTTTATAGACCACTGGCAAAAGAATCCAGTAACAGGTTTTGACCGGCAGGGCCGTCGGGTCAGCACGCCTTTCAACACCGAACGTTTCAGCACCCTGGTTATAGTCTCCAGGACAATCTCTGCATTTATGGGCATAGGTGCGGTTGTGGGATTATTTTTTACGGCAAGATTGCTCTTTGGCGATTGGGTTTCGGCCTTTTTTTCGGGAATGGCTCTTGCCTGTTCGATGCTTTTTGTCCTGTACAGTCATCTGGCAAATATGGATGTTCCCTGCGCATTCTGGTTTGCCTGGAGTCTGTACTGGGCTGTCAAAGCTGTTTATATAGGGAAATGGCGTCACTTTGTGCTGTTGGGTTTATTTAGTGCCCTGACGGTATGCACAAAAGACCCTGCCGCAGGTTTTATCGTTGGTGTGGCAATCGCAGTATGGCTGGCAATGTTCGCAGCGGCGAGAGATGCAGGACAATCTTTTAAGAAAGGTTTGACTTGTATTTTCAGCTTGAAAGTGCTTGCGGCGGTTTTGGTTGCAGGTTTTGTCTTTGCGCTGCTCAGCGACCTTTTAACAACACCGAGCGCATTTTTCAAGCGAATGGGCTTCTGGTTTAAGGTAGGTGTAGCCGGCTATAATATAGGTTTCAGTGACCATTGGACGTTTCTAAAGAGAAATTGCGTGTCTATTTATTATTCATTGGGCTGGCCATTATTGGCGGCGGCTGCCGCTTCTGCGGTTTATTGTATTATTAAGTTCCGATGGAAATCGGCCTTTTCAATAGTGCCGGTTGTGGTTTTTTACATTGTTGTAATAGCACGGGTTCGCCTGAACATACCGCGGTATTATATACCGGGCTATGTTTGCTTTATGCTGCTTGTAGGTAAAGGCTTTGCAGAGCTGCTGCGAAGGAAAAAGCTGCCTTTAGCGGTTAGAATTCTGCCGATTGCCGCCGTCTATCTTCTCAGCGGGCTTTATTGTATCGGCATTGATTTGGAGATGATTAATGACAGCCGTTACAGTGCCGAAAAATGGCTTAAAGCTCGGGTTACCCCGGCTGATACGGTCATAGCGATGTCGCAGCAGGCGTATGCACCGCGCGTTCAAATGCTTGGCTGCAGGTCAAATTTCATCACAGCCAGGCCTAAGGACGAAAAGCTTCTGCAGCAAATCAGGCCTTTTGCAACCTATCTTGTTTTGCCGGAGAAGGAATTTAGTATGGGTTCGGCGTTTGAGCCGCAGTTTTTGCAAAAGCTTCTTGCAGGCTCCTATGGTTACGAGGAGGTGGCGCGTTTTTCGAATAAGTATCTTTATCCGAAGAAGACGGTTTTTGGCCTGGCCGGCTGGCCAGTTCCTCGTTCAAAGCTGGTCAGTCCCGAAATAATTGTCTTAAAAAGAAAGGACTGATTATGAAGCACGCGAAATTATTGTTGCATATTATTCTCTGCGTGTTGTTCGTGCTGCTGGTTGTATGGAATGCGGCGCAGGTATTTGACGGCCGACCGCTGCAGAAGGGCAACGATGCAAGTTATCACATCAGGACAGGATACAACCTGATAAATCACGGGACGTATTCGTATAGATTGGGTGAAAACCTTAAACCTGATGCATATCGTGAGCCAACGATGGCGGCTTACATTGCGATGCTTATCACAGCCAGCAGCACGCTCGGCAGTGTGGATGCAGAAACAACGTTGGCCGGCGGCGACGGGCTGGAAATACTTCGGTATGCTCAACTGCCGATATTAATTCTGACCGCTTTTGGGGCGATGTATTTTGTCTATTTGATTACGAAAAACTTTTTTTGCAGCTATGTTGCCTTGTTATTGACCGGCTTTAGTTACTCGTTGTTTTTTTCGGCCTGGAGTATTAACACCGAACATATGGCGGCGCTGTTTGTAATATCCGCTACGATATCTTTGTATGAAATCGTAAAAGGCGGCGGCAAAAAATATTTTGCATTCTTAGGCGTATCTTTGGCGCTGCTGGTTCTTACCAAAGCCGTGTTTATGTACCTGATTGTGTTTGTTTTGATTTTTTTAGTTGTTCTTGGATTGGCCGGAAAATTTGTAAAGAAAGAGATTGTTACTGGACTGGTCATATTATTGGCGGCGTATTTTGCGTTTGTTGGAAGCTGGATGGTGCGAAATTACATACACTTCGGCAAATTTTACATAAGCGGCAGAGGCGGTAATATTTTATCGATACGTGCCGAATATGATATGATGAATAGCAGGGAATATTTCGGCTCTTTTCTCTTCTGGACGCCGGACAACTATGTACGCAAGAAATTAATACCGCGCTTTTTCGGGGAAAAAGCATTTCATCCGGGTGGTGCATTGGAACGGCTTCTCAGAAACAATTATAAGACCGGTTATCTGCGTCAGGCTACCAATAAGAGAAAAGAACTTATCGCTGCTTACGGTACCGGGATGGAGACTACTGTGATTGATAAGGAAATGCGGCGATATGCCAGGAACAAGATTTTAAGCCATCCGTTCCGGCATATTTTTGTAACGCTGCCTATCGCCTGGAAAGGGCTTTTCGTTGAGGACAGGTATTCTTTGTCGGTTCCTTTCAGTATGGTTTTAGTCAGCAGTGTCGGCATCAGTCTTTCGTACTTTGCGTCATTGTTTTTTTTGGCAGGTTTGGGCATCAAGAGACGAAAGTGGGACCTGTTTGCAATCGCCTTGCCGGCTTTGTACTTGTATGGGGTGAATTCGTTTTTTACGCACAATATACCGAGGTATAATCAGCCGCTCATCCCTGTTCTTGTTGTTGCCCTGCTGACTGTGGCACATTTGTTAATCAGCAGAAAGAACTGCTCAAGACAAGGAGAATATGCGTGAAATACTCTCATAGCAACTGGTACAAGAAATGGGGGCAGGCCGGGTATGTTGAGGGTTAAAAAAGAATTTTGTCATTTATTGTATTCTTGGGAATTTTGCTCTCACTATTACACTCCAGCTCATAAACTTGAGAAAGTTGGGCAAAATTTTATCAAGCATTGAATCTATAAGTATAGATGCTTTGGATATTCTCGAAAACAGCCATTGTGGTTTCAGTATTACTTCGCCTAAGGGCGTTGAAAAGAAGCCGTCAAATCTGTATGAAATTTCTTCGAACCCATTGCTGTTTAGCAAATCAACCAGCTCGGACGGCTTAAAGAAAATTTGGTCTTCGGAATAAGATTTGTCAACTTTTTTCCTTATCCACCTCATAAACTGGACAATAGGGTTCAGTCTGTGTGGTTCTATGGCCACGAAGTATGCCTCTGGTTTCGCTATGTGTTTGAGGGATTCCATCATTGTATCCAGCTCGGTTACGTGGTGCAGTACGCCGACAGCAAAAACTATGTCTGCTTTTGTATCAAGTACCAGATTTGTTAGGTCGGCTGCGACAAAGCGTGCTTTATCAATTTTTTTCTGCAAATTGGCCTGTTCTATAAGACCCTGCGAATAATCTATGCCGATGTATTCGTCATAGTAACCTTCCAGGTGCCAACTGGGTGCGCCTACACCGCAGCCTATTTCAACAATAGTGCCAAGGTTTTTTTTGGTGTTTAGTAAAAAATCGAGGGATTTGATTTGTTTATGTTTTCTTACTATAGCGGTCGAAGCAGTTACATCTTTTTTTGCGTAATCGGTTGCAATTCTGTTAAACAGATTTTTGTCTTTTGCCTTTCGCGATTCCATCGGACGTTTTGTTATTTTTTCTTCATTCTGATAATCAGTTCGGCTAATAAACCAAAGAAGAATGTCTGCAGTCCTAAAAAGGCCGAACCAAGCACGGCGTTTGTATGCATTACAGGCTTGGGAGTTTTGTCCAGAAACCACAGAACAAGTTCCACGCAGAATACACTTGCCGCAATGAAAAGGAACAATAGACCCACCGGCAGGAAAAACTTCATTGGTTTTATGGAGATGATGACCATCAGAAGCTGCGGGAGGACCTTGAAAGGGTATTTTGTTGAAATGAAGCTGTCTCCGGCAGTTCTCCTGCGGAATGATACCGGCACATGCGCAAATCTCATTCCCTGATGATATGCATCGAGCAGGATTTGCTGGGTATAGTTGTAATCGCCCGGCAGATTGAATACCTCAAGATAATCGCGGTTCACCGCAAGAATCCCCGGCTGGCTGTCTTTTAACGGCCATTTGGTCAGCATGCTCATCAGCCCGGTGAAGACTTTGTTGCCGAGCTTTCTTGCCAGCGGCATTTTGTATTCGATTCGTCCGAACCGGTTTCCATAAACGATGTCTGCTTCGTCGTTTAAGATTGGGTCAATCAGGGCGATAATGTCATTCGGGTCGTGCTGCAGGTCGGCGTCGAATTTGACGGCAATATCGGCTCGGTCTCTTCGAGCCGCGAAAAGGCCGCTTCGAACTGCCGCACCCAGTCCGGTATTGACTTTATGCCTGATTACTCTGTCGGCTCCGCCCTGGCGGGCAAGGCGATTGGTGTTATCCGTTGAGCCGTCATCTACCACATAAATCAGGAGCTTGAAACCCGCCTTTTCGACGTCCGGCCTAATCTCTTTAAGAGCGTTTACGGCGTTTTTTATGGTCTGTTCTTCGTTGTATGCCGGTATAACCACGACGAGTTTTTTAGACGGCTCTTCCATCGTTTTTCAGGCCCGATTGCAGTTCAAAAGCTATTAAGGTTTGTTTCTTAGTCCACTGCGATGACTTCTTTGACTTCCGGGACACTTTGTTTCAGCATTTGTTCAACAACCTGCTTTAGCGTCATTTGTGCGCCGGGGCAGCCGCTGCAGGCGCCCTGCAGGCGTACTTTGACGTTGTTTTCTTCGTCTGTGCCTACCAGTTCTATATCGCCGCCGTGACTTTGCAGACCTGGGCGGATGGCCTCTATTACGTTTTTAACCTTTTCTTCGAAGGTGTCCTGCTTGGTTTCGCTGCAGCCACATTCTTCACACATAACAAATCTCCTGAAATTTATTTTACAATACCATTATAGCGGTAAATCGCCCAGAAGCCAGTTGTTTTTTGCAATTTTCGGGCAGCTTGATTATCATCCGGTTGCCGACAAAGGCAAAAGTGCGTTTTTACCGAGCTTTGAAACTAATTGACAGTTGCTGCTGGTTTGCTGTATAAACCTGTTTCTCATAAGTCGCTGTTCAGTAAGACAAAAGCCGTTCATCAGGATTTGACAGTATGGTTAAAGACCCGTTTGGTTTATTGGTTGTTTTTTCCGGCATAGTGCTTTTGGCCCTTTTTTTAGGCAGGAAGTTTACTTTTGCCCGGAAATTATCGCCGGTTATTCTTATTCTTACAATAAGCGCTGTTTTTTCCAATCTGGGAATCGTTTCTGATGAAGCGAATTTTTGCGGCCGGGTGATAGATTTTGCAGTGCCTTTTGCGGTCTGTCTGGTATTGTTCAAGGTAAAGCTTTCCGAATTTAAGTACACCGGCCTTGCTATGTTTGTCGCCTTTGCTGTTGCCAGTATGGGCACGCTGATAGGCGTTGTTCTGGCGACCATATCGCTTAATCCGTTTTTGGAAAAACTCATTGGGCCGGATGGCTGGAAACTCGCAGGACCTTTTGCCGGAACTTATATAGGCGGAAGCTTGAATTTTTTCGCCCTGTGGGAAGGCCTTGATATAGGAAACCCCGACCTCTTTGCGGCCGCCAATGCGGTGGACAATCTCATCGCTTTTCCTGCCTTTTTGTTTTTGCTGACGGTGCCGGAAATGCTCATGCGGTTTTATCCGGAAGCTAAAATATGGAAAACATCACAGCTTGACCTTTCCGAATACGACCAGCAGTCGAAGCCGACTCAAATGAGGGTTTTTGATATTGCCGCCCTGTCTTTTATGGCTTTGGTGGTAATGTTTGTCAGCGGATGGATAAAAGACGGGCTTCTTGCTGAATATATGCCCAAATTGCCGACGATTCTTTTGATTACAACTTTTGCCTTAATTATAGCACAGTTTAAGTTCACGTCGAGACTGGAAGGTGCAATGGAACTGGGCAATCTTTGCTTTTATATGTTTTTTGTCGCCGTGGGAATAAGAATAGATGTTAAAAGTGCTTTGCTGCTCGCCCCGGTCCTTTTTATTTTTGCCGGCGTTCTTATTGCAGCACATCTTTTATTTGTCTTTGGCATGGGGCGGCTTTTGCGCCTGGACTCGAGAGTATTGGCGGTGGCCTCTATAGCCGCAAAAAGTGGACCGGCCTCGGTTATGGCGATCACCACTGTGAAAAAATGGAAGCACCTGATGCTGCCAGGGATTTCCGTTGCACTTTTGGGATATGCCGTCGGCAACTATCTCGGTTTCGGCATCGCTTATTTGCTGAAATTTATTTTAGGAGCAGGTTAGGCCGTTAGCGGCTTTCTGCTGAAAAAAAGCAGAACCTGCCAATCCAAAGAACCGCCCTGCTCTTGCAACGGGAATGTTTGTAATGGTTTAGGTTGCTCAAGTCAGCCATTGCCGGCTCATCCGGTTTTTCTCTTATTGGGTTTGTTAAATGGCCTTAATGAAGCGGTAAGTACCTGTCTCCACAGGGACTTATCGCAGAAAAGCTTTGGAAAGACCTGCAGTTTGAGCATTTTTGCTTTGACAGTGCCTGGGCGGGTTGATATAATAAATATAAAGATTCCAGTACCTTTATATGAAAATGGTTGAAGCCGGTTGCGAAAGAGAACCCCGATGGGCTTCATAAGATAGGATAAAAAGGGGAAGACTGATGAGAAACTCGATAGCAGGTGCGAGATTTTCTGCTCGATGCTCGAAGTGGGTTTTGGCCTTCGTTTTGTGTTTGTTGGCTGTTGTTATGTTTGGCTGCAAATGTTATGACCAGCCCGGTGAAACTCTGGCCGAGGGAAGAAGAAGGCATATTCGCACCAATCGTATTCGGAGCCAGCAGTTGATGCAGGACCTGGACGCTGCCCTGTTGCTGGATAGGCCGAGTAAATTGACTGATAAGAGAATACGCTGATAAGTCGGATTTACAAAGGGGGCCCCAAAACGCGATGGTTCGCGTTTGGGAAACCCTAACAGAGTACCACATACACAAAAAAAGGATTTGATTTGTGGAAACACTCATCGACTATTTCATCCGAGTAGCGCAGTATCGGTGGTGGGAAGTCGCTATTGAGTTGATTCTAATCGGGCTTGTAGTTTACTGGGCGGTGGATTTCCTCGAAGGCACGCGCGGCGAAAGACTCTTCCGCGGGGTTGTCTTCGTGCTTATTTTTGTCGTTCTCATCTTGAATCTTGTTGTTGAAAAATTCGGCTTCGAACGACTTCAATATCTTTTCAAAGGTTTTTTGATTTTCGTTTTGATTATTACCGTGGCAGCCTTTCAGCCGGAGGTCAGAAGAGCTCTTATACGAATAGGACGCCCAAGATTCCTTACCGGCTCCGAGAAGCACTTCTCAAGAACAATAGAGGAAATAATCGCCGCGGTAACCCAGCTTTCCGCAGAAAGAATCGGAGCAATTATTGTTATTGAGCAGCAGGTAGCGCTCGGAGAGTTTATAGAAACAGGTGTTCGAATCGATGCCATGGTTACTTCTGAACTAATTAGAACCATATTTCAGCCCGGCAGCGCCCTTCATGATATGGCCGTTATCATACGAGCCGACAGGCTGGTGGCGGCAAGGGTGCAGTTGCCCCTGACTGAGGCCGCAGCGCAAGAGAGAACAGGAGCCCAGCTGGGCTCACGGCACCGCGCCGCTATGGGTATAACCGCAGGTTCAGACGCTATCTGTCTGGTCGTCAGTGAGGAAACGGGCGGCGTTTCAATTGCCCACAGTGGTAAGCTCACCCGAAGGGTAACAGCAAATCAACTTCGGGCACATCTGACCGGAACAATCGAAAAAACGACGACGTCTGTTTTTGCAGCTCTTATTGAGAAATTCCGAATCAGCCGGAGGCTGACTGAAAAAGAAACTGATGTTGCACATAAACCACAGCAGACGAATCCTGCCGGTCAAAAGAATAGATAAGGTAAGGTAGACGGGTAAATATGACAGGAAAAATTAAATATGGCAAAATACTGATTGTTACATTCCTGACAATCCTGCTCTGGGTATGGGTGGACCTTGAACTTGATGAGCAATTGCCCGACAAACCTGCTGTAGTTGTTGTAGACCAGTCCGTAAATCCAAAACTCTGGGTGAGCTTCGGAGCCGAATCCTCTACCGAGGCCGATATCAAAGTGACGCTTTCCGGCCCTCACGCCGCTATCGCAGCCTTGAACAGAAAATTAAAAGAAGGCGAAAAAATAAGGTTTGACTTTGACGCAGCCCAGGAAAAAATGGAGGAACCCGACAGTTATCCCTTGAACCTGTTGCCCTTCCTTCAGAAAGACAGGGTAATAAAACGCCTTGGCCTTAAAGTCAAATCCTGTGAGCCGGATAAAATTACGGTCAAGGTCGAGAGGCTCGTTGAAAAAAAACTGGCCGTAAGGTGTGTCGATGGGACTATGACCCCCATAAAAGCAAATGTAGTCCCGGACAAGGTTAATGCCTTTGTTCCGGAAGACTGGGTCGGCAGCGCAACAGTTCAACTGGCACAGTTTGAAATCGACCAGGCGATGAGCGCCCCTGTTTTCAAAAGACCTTATGTCGAGCTTGTGTCCGGCCAGATACGTCCCCTTGATGAAACTGTAAAAATCTCAACGCCGCCGGGGAAGGACCAGCTTGAAGAGTACCTCCTGCCCGGTACGCTCGCAATCGCCTTAAGTCCCGTCCTCATTGGAAAGTATAACGTCGAAGTAAAAAATCTCAGTGACCTTATAAGTGCCATTGCCATAAAGGCAACCGCCGAGGCCAAACAGGCCTATGGGAATATGCGGTATCAGGTGATTCTCGAGATTGACGATGAGGACAAAAATATCACCGCCGAGCAGTCCAGAAAGGTTATTTACAACTTTCCTGAAGAGTATGTTCGCAAAGGCGAAATCATCCTCAATCAGAGCGAGGCGCAGGCACGATTTAACCTGACCCCTATATCTTCTCCGCGGACTCCTTAGACCTCGCCACACTCACAGCGGTAGCCAATGCCGTCTGAGTAAGGAATACCGCGAGAATTATAAGTATCACGGCTATTATTGCCAGGGTGATATTAGGTCTGTCAGCGGTAACAAAGCTGTATGTTTCATATCCAAGGGCGCCAATTGTAGTAACAAGCATTATAACAGCGGGAACGGCTGTAAAGAGAACCCTGCGATTACGCTTCAGCAGATAGACGCTTGCGACAATAAGGACAAGACTGGCGATGAGTTGGTTTGCGGCGCCGAATACAGGCCAGATGGCCTGCCAGTTGCCAAGAGCAAGCGTACCCGCCAGAATGCCGACCAGTGCTGTGGCGCCATACTTGTTCTGCATATATGGTATTCCGAACGTTTCTCCAAGCAGTTCGTTACACAGATAGCGGGTAATCCTCGTTGCTGAATCGAGGGTCGTCATTATAAAAGTCTTTAGCATAGTTATACCGACAAGGGTTCCCAGTCCGCCGAAGAACGTTTTTGTAAGCTGTCCGTATCCGACGCCGAACGCTTTAATCCATCCTCCTTTTTCAAAGAGTTCCTGATAGAGGAGTCCTTCGCTGCCGCTGGGTGCGCTCTTCCAATAAAGACCTGCGGCAACCGCCGCAATAGCCAGAACCGCCAGAGCGCTTTCCATAATCATAGCGCCATAACCGACAATGCGGGCGTCTTTCATTTGTGGAAGCTGCTTCGAGGTGGTGCCGCTTGCGACTAAGCTGTGGAACCCGGAAATGGCACCGCAGGCCACAGTAACCATCAGCATAGGCCAGAGCCAGCCTTTTTCGCTTGAGAATGCGACAACAGGGGGGGCTTTCATTTGCGGATGCGTAAGAATAAGGCCCAAAAAGCCAAAGAACATACCCACGTACAGTACTCCGCCGGCGAGATGGTCTCTCGGCTGGAGCAGCAGATTGACCGGGGTTACCGACGCTATCATACCATAGATAAGCAGTATTACAGTCCACCAGGTTGCGGCGTTTTTCACGCCAAGCTCAATCGGAATATAGTATCCGGCCACAATCAGACCAAACAACAACAGCAGCCCTGCGACCGAGCACAGCAGCACGTTCAGACCCAGGCGGTACATCATAACCCCGACAATCAGGGCCACGATTACAAGTCCGAACGTGGGAATTACGACAGCCGGCGTAGTTGCCAGCGTTGCGCCCGCAACGGCAGCGAACACCGCCACCACAAGAATCAGTGCCAAAAAGGCAAAAGCGCTGAAGAGAATCCTGCTTGGTTTGCCTGTTATCGATTCGGTAACGGTGGTAATTGATTTGCCTTTGTTTCTCAGCGACAGGACAAGTGCCAGAAAATCGTGTACCGCTCCGAATAGAATTCCGCCGACTACAATCCAGATAACAGCAGCGAGCCAGCCCCAATACAGACATGCGATTACAGGCCCTATTATAGGTGCGGCCCCCGCAATAGAAGCAAAATGATGACCGAACACAATCGTCCAGTGCTTAGCCGGTACATAGTCAACGCCATCATTCATTTCCACGGCAGGTGTGATTTCACTATCGTCAATACCTATCCATTGTTTAACTTTTCGGCTGTAGAAGACGTATCCTAAAACCAGCAGAAAAACAGCGATTCCCGCGACTGATACAGAGTTCATTCTTAATTTCCTTATAAGTACAAGTTAGAATACTACAGATTATTGTCAAATTGTGCAAAATTCCATGAAAAATTTTCAACAAGCCGACCACGGCAATCTTAGCACTTTTTACTTTTAGCTTTTTACTTCTTCGCAGCCTGGTTTGAAATAGGTTCGACGCTTCGGGCTTGCTCACCACAGGCAAGCTCACTACAGGTGGTTCGACTTTGCTCACTACAGGTGGTTCGACTTTGCTCACTACAGGTGGTTCGACTTTGCTCACCACAGGTGGTTCGACTTTGCTCACCACAGGTGGTTCGACTTTGCTCACCACAGGTGGTTCGACTTTGCTCACCACAGGTGGTTCGACTTTGCTCACCACA
>Ga0180432_10001098_pt1 | contig 43335 bp, 30 predicted proteins | sample SS_ome_10_FD_132414 | JGI IMG/M metagenome (GOLD analysis project Ga0180432, IMG submission 132414) | Hypersaline lake sediment archaeal communities from the Salton Sea, California, USA - SS_1_MS_2 metaG | ecosystem: Environmental > Aquatic > Non-marine Saline and Alkaline > Hypersaline >... | reverse complement strand
TTGAGAACCTCTTCCATGCTCTCACGATGTTCGTGGATGAACACGCGCATCGCTTGGTCCATCTTTTCATCGTGATCGATATCCTTGCGATCTGGAAACTGATAGTTCGGGTTGATGTATCCAGTCGGTGTAGGGTAGCCGCGAAAATCATAGCCGTGCGCCTTGCCGCCGGCTTTGTCAGATTCCTGGCCATATGATTTCGCCTTCTCGTAATCGTCGGCTTTGGCGTACGGGCTGGGATATTTCCGATAACCATATGCGGGTTGGTAATTCTCCTTGGAACTGTCCTCCAAAAACGTGTAATCGTATCCCACGCCCTTCACTTTCGTTTCACCGTCTCCGTAGGCGGTGGGCTTCTCATCGCCGTTAGCAGCCGTGGCGTACGCGTCGGCAGCGGGCTTCTTCTTGTCAGTGTCGGCGGCAGTGTCGTACGTTTCGGCGGAGGACTCTTTGTCCTTCGGTCCGGATTCCGCATAGGCATCCGAGTCTTGAGCCGAGTTCGTCTGCGACGACGACGCTTCGTCATCTGCATGCACAACTTGCTGTCCCGCCGTCGATAAAAAGAACGAGAAAAAGAACGACAAGAGAACCATGACAATGAAGACATGCGAGATTTTCATGGCAACACCCGGGATTAGACCGAATCGAATCAAAGTTGTTTGAGGTACTCAATAAGGTCCTTCTTCTCGCTAGGCTCTAGTTCGCTGCCATAGTGGTGACCGCGATTGCCGTTCCCTTGATGCCTCGTATCGTAGAGAAAGAAAGAACGCCCTCCGTCCTGACGAATTTGGTCTTCGCTCCAGACAAAGCCAACCCGTTGAAGATCAAGAACATCACAACCTCGATAAAACGTCGCCGGACGTTCGTCGGGGTTGAGAAGATGCCACAAAGTCGGCACCGATCCGTTGTGCAGGTACGGCCCACGCATCCACAGCCCCGTCAACGGCACGGCAACGTAGCCTTCGTGGTTCTCGAAATCGTACATCTGCCAGCGATAGCCTGAGCCATAGCGGTTGTACGCATCCGCCGCGGCTTGGTCCCACATGAATACTCGTTCCGGGTCGGTAGCGATTCGTCGATCGCTTTCGTCCGCAGGATCAAAAGCGAGACTGATCACCATCCCGGTCCGAGCGCCCCTATCTCCATGGCAGACATAACAATTCGCTTCAAAGATCTTCTTGCCCCGATTGGCAGCGGCCTTGTCAATTACTCCTGGATATTTGGGCGGCTTCAACTGCTTCAAGTACTCTTCGAGTTGATCCATACGCTCGGTATCCATGGTGCGCGTGCTGGCACCGTCCCCCAAAGCGGAAGAGTCGAGCACTTCACGAATCGAGCCGTTGAGTCCGTCCCAGTGCAAACGCGTCCCCTGACGAGCCCGATTCCCTAAGTCCCACAGCGGCATCATGTCAGCGTTGCCGATCGATTGATCGAGCGGGCGACGAAGAATTCCGAATTTGATCGGATTGAAGGGATCGATTCGACCTGGTCCCCAACTAGGATTGCGGTCCATCCAAGCGAGCTGATTCGCTTGCTGATTGAGGCCAGCCTTCACGAGCGGAATGAATGCGCGAAGTACGAGCTCTTCGTCCAAGCGAAGATTCGGACGCCGTTTTCGCACCGCGGGTATCAAGGTCGCCGCATCGAATCGCGGGTCCTGTCCGCACTGAAAAAGAAAACGCAAATACGCCTGTGGATCCTGAGTGATGGCAGGCGCCCCGGGCACAACGACCCGTGGCTTGTCAAAATCCATCCGGTAACTTCCCGCATGACACAGGGCACAATTGAGGCCGACGAGATCAAGGCCGCGGTAAGTCCGACTAAGACCGACGGGCAAATCATTTCCCGCTTCTTGAATGAAACCGAAAGCGGCATAACCGTCTTCCCCTCCGGAACTCGGCAGATACTCGGGAAATACATCCGGTAGCACATGCCAGATATCGAGCGGAAAGCCACCGGTGACCGTCGTCTCAACGCCGATTGTGCCGTACTTCAAAGCGTCATCGTTGTATTGCCCGACGCTATACTCACTCGGTACTTCGCGCAAGAATCGATACCAGCCCAGCAGAGCCAGTAGCAGTACGACTCCGATACAGAGCCAGTGGCGGCGCCAAATTGGTTTCCTGGTGGCTGACATAAGAATCCCAATTAGGACGTGGATGGGGCACGACGACTTAGCGACAAGAACACGGCAGCCGGGAAGCCCCAGATGAAATCGTAGACGGCAAACGTGAGAAACAGAGGCGAGTAGTCAAGCACAAGGACCATCGCTGGAAAGAACAACACGCCTGCCGCACGAGAAACAATTACCAGGTCCGCGTTGATCGCATGGGTGCGTGGTTCAAACGCGCCCGGAAGGTAATAAAACGACAACAGGATCAACAGGACCGCCGAGAATCGCACCCACACATCGGGATAGGCCGGCGAGATACCAAAAAGCGACAGCACGAGGTTGGGCACCAACAGGGCACCAATCGAGAGCAACAGATTGGAAGCCACTCCGAGGACAACAACAATTCTGAACCAACGCTCGGCAGTAGCAGGGGCAATTTTTGGCATGACAACTAAGGGGCTAGAGTGTCTTAAGGAATTCAATTAGATCCCACTTCTCCTCATCCGATAGCTCGGTACCGTAGCGTTCCCCTGTGTGTCCCTGGTTCGCATTGCCAGGAACATACGACTGGCTCGTCTTATCGAAGACAACAAATTTCCAGGCGGGAAAATTCTGCGGCCCATAGAATTCGACGTCGGTCTGAATGCCCAATCTCTCCGGATCGATCACTCCATGACCACGAAAGAACGGCTCCTTCGACCGTTCCTCCTGCCGTGTCAGCAGATCCCACATCGTGGGAACCGAACCGTTGTGCAGATACGGCGCTCGGGCCCATATCCCATCGAGCGGCATGTTGGCATAGCCGGTCGTCTTCTTGAAATGTTTCCATTGCCAGGAATATCCCTGACCATACGCGAGCTGCAATCGCGCCAACTCCTCGGTGTAGGAATTCAGCCGGTAGGGAGAAGTCTTGACGTCTGCCAAATCGTCAACCGTGCCCACCTGCTTGCCATTCGGATCATGGCAATCGAAGCAATAGGTTTGGTAAATCGTCCGCCCACGAGCCGCCTTCTCGGTATCGATTTTCCAGCCGAAGTAATCTTCAAATCTCGGCGGAGGCAGATCCGCCATCCATTTCTGAATTCGCTCTATCGACGCTAAGTCGACACTATCTCGCGTGGCGCCCGCTCCGAAAGAGGCGCTCAAGTTTCGCTCAAAAACGGAAGCGTTATTACCATCCCAATGCAGCTCCATGCCTTCGCGGATCCCTTGATTCCATAACGACGGGAAATCGGACGTGCCAATACGTTCATCCAGCGGGACACCATCACGATAGTATTCCGAAAACTGTATGTACTTATACGGGTTGAACGTATCGACTCGGCCGGCTCCCCAGCTGGGATGCTCCTCAGCGAAGATGGGACCAATCTGCAAACTTCTCAAGAGAAGCTGCCCCCGAAACTGCGGAATCACCACCTGCCGATAGAGCGTCTCTTCGCCCGGCAAGAAACGATGTCCATGCTGCCTCATCTCCTGCAATACCGCGTCAACAGAAAAACGCGGGTCAGAAACGCAATTGAACAGGAAGCCAAAAAACTCCTGCAGTCTCAGTTGGTTGGCCGGCATGCCCAGAATTTGTTTTCCGGGGCTTGTCGCTACGTCACGCACGACTCCGGTATGGCACGAACCGCAGTTCAGACCCGCGAGCCGAATTCCCTGATGACGAATCGAAAAACCGATCGGCAACTCCATGCCCGGCTCAACAATGAAGCCAAACGATCGCAAATCCCCCAAGTGCTGCGTTCCCGCGGGCAAGTGTTCGGGAAACATCTTGGGAAGAACGTTGAGCAGTGCGATCGGCAACCCGTTATCAATATCACTGCCAATCGAGCCATACTTGAAATGAGCCTCCTCGGTAGCCTGTCGCTCGTCGCCGCGGAAACAAGATCGGACGAACAACACGATCAGAACTAATAGCACGATCCAGGCCAGACATCCCACACGCTTGCGGCGACGGATAGCCTGTTCGGTTGGCGTCAAAGGAGACGATTCACGGTACTCGGCGCTCATGATGCCTGTCCCTCCCCATCGTCTTCGTGCTCGTCGTCATCGGACCCCTCGTCATCGTCGTCGGATGGACCGGTCTCATCCGGCATAAGGTCATCCTTGCCACTAGGAAACGTCGGCGGTTCAAATACCGAGTTAACCGACTTGACAAGATTGCTCCATTTCTTTTCGAGAGAATCACCCTCGTAGCGAGCAATCTCATAACACCCGAGCGGATTCTCCAGATCATTCACCAAGCAACGATTGCAGTAAGTGCACTCCTTCCCTTCTTCGGGACCATTTTGGTGAAACAGAATCTCGGGCAAATCACGATTCGCAATCAACGGACGTCCAATCGACACGCCGTCGTACAATTCTCCACGGAGGCCGCTTGCGATCTTGTCCGCGTGCTGGAATCCACCCGTTACGATGACTGGCAGGTCCGTTTGCTTCTTGATCTCGCCGGCAAGTTCGGAGTTGATCCCTTCGATGACCGTCCCCCGACGCCATCTCCAGAGCTTTTGAAATAGCCAGGCCGTCACACGATTGCCAAAAATCTTGTAGTTAAAGCCGGCACGGACCCCCTGACTGATCATTCCGTCGTACCAACGCAAAAGCTCGTTGGTCGGCAAATCGCCAGGCGGATTGCGCGGATGCGGGAACGTACTTCCCGACGAGATATGAAAGGCATGCACGCCGGCATCTTCTAGCAACTTACAGATGCGAATCGTGTCTTCGAGCTCATTGCCTCGCTTCTGCCAAGGGTACAACCAGTCGTTGTAATCCGCGGCATTGATCTTCATTTGGAGATGAAATTCACCTTCCGTCTTGTCCTTGATAGAGTCCACAATCTCAAGAACAAATCGGGCTCGATTCTCCACGCTGCCACCATATTCATCTTTACGATCATTGATGGCTGAACTGAGAAATTGAGTGATCAGGTAGCCGTTCGCACCATGCAACTCCACACCGTCGAGCCCGGCTCTTTGCGCCCTGCGGGCCGCCTCTCCGAATTGCTTGACCGTCTTCCGAATCTCCGCCTTGTCCATGGCATGACAAAGAATTCCATGGAAGAAGTCTTTCTTGTTCGTCGAACTCCCGGGCGTGCGATACTGATTCTCAAAGCCACTCAAGTCCTGCTGCCGGCCGGAGTGGCTCAGCTGCATAATGAACCGGCAGGGATATTCCTTCTTCTTGATAGTCAGCGCATTATGAGCTTGCACCCGCTTTGCGACTTCCCTCCAGAACCCGATCTTGTCGTTGTTATCGATCATGGCATAGCGAGTGAGAATCCGTCCCTCCGGCGTGATCGGCGTGTATGACGAAATCACACAGCCCACACCATGCCTGGCAAACGACTCTTCCCAGTTGAGACGCGCGTTGCCGCCGTGGCCTCAATAGTCATCAAACATTCCGGAAAGATTCGAACGAAACAGACGGTTGCCAACCTTCAGACCACTGCCTTTGAAGGTCATCGGCTCGAAAATGGCGTCGCGGTTCTCTTCGTGAGCGGGATCGGTAGTCTGCTTAGCTTTCTTCATAGACAGTTCACCTCCCCTTCGATGAGGCAAATGCGGTTGAACGAAAGGCGAGTGCCAAACGCTGTCCCCGGTCGATCACACCTGGCACCTGGGCACGCATTGCGAAAGACGTTACGCCGACAGAATGGACCGCTGAAACGCCGGCATCGTTCCTCAGAAAGCCCCCGAGAGAACACTTGAGTCCTCCGAGTAGCCGCGACAGAAAGTGACAAGAAAGGACGAATGGAGGCCCATGCCCTAGGAGTTTTCACGACAATCACCGGGTCTCTCCTCGGCGACAGTCGCTCTCCATGCGACAATTCGCAGAATTCGAAAATCACGATGTCCCCCCAAAAGAAGCCACACCCAATGAGCGATTTCGACTCCGCCCGCAAGACTAGCCGTCGCGTCAGGCGAATTCAAGAGTTTCAGAATTTTTTCTTCCAATTCTCCGAGCTTCCTTGTTTGAATTTACAGAAATTGGACCGATGCCAAGGCCCCTAATCTCATGCAGCGGCGAGCCGTATCCATGGCGCGTCCCCGCACGAGCGCCGTACTGCGGTCGACCGCACATTTCCAGATGACGGAAACAAGAAATGCGCCCCAACACCTCCCCCTAACCCACGTCCAGACACAGGCTTCCGACACGACTCACGGCAACGCCGTGCCCTATGGCTGCTGCATTGCCCGTCGAAGACTTCGTCGAAATCAACGAATGCTAGAGATACACCGGTCAGCATGTCGGTCGCTGTTGATCTGGCAAGAGCTAGAACAGGCAACCTTCACGTTGAGAGCTTCCGGAGCTTTTCTCGGGCGCCACCTGAACGCTTACCGGTCCACTATCTGCGAAAGCATGCTCTGAACGTTGGACAAAATGTTCCGACCGCATCGGCGCAACTTTTTGTGGAGCAACGACTTTGGCGTCGCTAGCCAGGTCAAGGACTGTCCGCTAGCGGACACCTGCTCTGCCTTATCAACCGGCCAATCCCATGACCAACTGTCCGGATCTGGACAGGCAATCGGGCGCCCGGTCACCGACAAGATTCGTCGCGTAGTCCCTAGCTCTTATCTCACAAGGACTTGCGACTTCGGTCCCATTTTCGTCGTGATTGGGGCGCGGTATTTGCATTCGCTGGCGGGAGCCGATCGGCCTGCGCGGACCTGTGCGCCCCAAGTACGTATCCAGGCTCCTGGGGAACGTCCCACTGCGGGTCGCATGCGCACCCAGCTGGCCAACAAGCTGCCGCAAGTACCTTTGCATCACGAGAAATCAACTATGCCCCAACGAATTATCTTGAGCCTTCTAGTCGTTTGCGTCCTGACCACGGTCACCCAAGTCAGGGCCGCTTCGATCGGAATGAATTTCACCTGCGACGGGGGTTTTTGCGATGAGCCGAACGATCTACTTCCCGGCGAAGTTGCAGGGCTAGTGCCACAAGCGAACTGGAACAACGCCAACGGTCCGTACAGCGGAACCGAAGCCGACATTTTCGGTCCCTTGTCCGGTCTGCTGGCCGACGACGCCGGTGTCAACTCGGGGGCATCTCTCACTTGGATCGGTGGAGATGGAGATCCCGGCACCGGCACATCGATCGCAACGCCCGATGGCAAGCTATTCCAAGGAATCATTCAAGGTCACGCGCTGTCGTCCATTCCGATTGAGGTCACGGTCGACAACGTCCCCTACGCTCAGTACGACGTCTACGTCTACGTGGGTGAGTTCTTCAACACGACCTCGAGTGCGCGAATCGGAGATCAGACGTTCTATTACGACGCCACGTCCAACTTCGACACCGACGGCTACGTCCAAGCGACCGCGACAACGCTCGCGGGCGCATCACTGGCGTCCTACGTGCTGTTTGAAGGACTTACCGACAACTCCTTCACGCTGGAATTGATCCGGCGAACAGGCAGTCGCACCGGCATCTCTGGATTTCAAATCGTGGAAACGGCGGCCGTTCCAGAACCTTCGACCTATGCGATGGCCGCCATCGGCCTCGTCGGCATGTTCGCCTACCGATTGCGACGGCGGCGTTAGAGTCGCGACAGCAAAGACGTGTATCACATCCGTGCGCTGAACTGGCGAAACCGTTAGTCGCCGGCGATCGCGATCACGCCAGGCATCCACCTACTGCTTGACGGCATCAACCCACAAGCTCAGATCGTTGCCGCTGGGATCCTGCATTTGACGATAGTCGACGCGGAGATCCGGGAACTCACTCTGATTAAACCCGCTGTTGATCACGCGGCTGAAGCCAGCATCCTTCAGTAACGCCTCCATCGTTTCAAAGTCGTAGCCGTACTTGTGTTCGCCATTCTGCTGAACGGCGAACATTAGATGATCCATCTTGGTTCGACACCAGTCTGGATGATGTCGCTCTTGTTCCTTGAAGAACGCCTCATCGTCTCGGACATAGGCCTGGATGATCTGCTCAATTCCGGGAACGCAAATTCTCAACACGCCCCCGGGGACGAGAATACGGTGACATTCCGCAGCCAGCAGAGACGCCGCCGACGGATAGTCAATGTGCTCCCAAAGATGCGAACAATAGACATAGCTGGTCGACTCACCTGAAAAACGCCGAAGTCCGCGCGGCAAGAAGAGGAACATCAGGCTCGGATGAATCATGATGTCACAGTTGATCCACCCCTGAATGAGCTGATTGCCGCTTCCCAGGTGTAGCTTCAGATTCCCGGCCGAGGACGCCTTATCGATTCGTTCCTTCCAGTGATAGAAGGAGACCACTTCTTGGTAGTAACACTGAATGTCGGCCGCATGTTCGGCGTCTCTAGATTCTCGGACGAGCGCGGCGAGAAGCTCAAAGGACTTGAAATGGTTGTAAGTCCGAACCAACTCATCCATCCGCTTACTTGCTGCCTGCGATAGCGGCAATGGTGGAACAGGCCGCGGTGGCGGCCAATTAAAGTACTTCGGCGACTGTTCAGACATGTGTTATTACTACCCCCACATACTTGTTTCCAATTTGCCAACGTACTATGCTTGACCTCGAATTTCTTTTCTTGGGGCGATCTCTCTGACTTCAACAGTGGGCTCCCCATGCCGATTTGAAACTAGCGGGGACAACACGCGGCGTCAATTGACCGCGTCCCATTCTTGGACCGATAACAAGGTACGCTCAACCGCATTTGCGGGGCGTCGACACTCGCGTGGGAAGATCATGGCAGAACTCGACATCATCATTACGGCTTACCGCTCCGAGGCATATTTACCAACTCTACAAAGAAGCATCGAAGCATACAGCACCGTCGACCACAATTTGATCGTCTTCGACAACACCGAGAAGCAAGAGCCGATCACGACCATGCGCAATCGACTGGCGCGCGAGTGTTCGGCGCCGTACATCTGCTGGTTCGACGCGGACACGATCGTATCCCCTGACTGGGACGGCCGAATGCTTCGAGCCCTCAAGGCTGATCCGCAAATTGGCATTGCCGGACCTGTAACGACACTGGGGCATCCCTGCCAAGATGTCCGCAACGAATTCATCGAATTCTGTGGCCCCGGAAAAAAATTCCATTCCGAGAAGGACTGGCCTTTTCGATTTCGATGCGAGGGAGTCCATGGCGACGACCTGGTGCGATTCTCTGAAGAGATCAAGGATCGGTCAACTGTCGACTGCCGCCTGGTACACGCGACCGATGGTGGACTCTTCGGATTCTGCATCATGATGCCGCGAAAGGTGTGGAAAGAGGTTCATGGCTTTGATGAGCGTTTCAGCCAACACGGCTGGGACGAAGAAATCGTCTGGAGAGTTCGGCAACGGGGCATGCGGTCTGTCTGTGTTCAATCGAGTTTTGTCGTCCATTATGGTCGACTCAGCATCGACGAAGCGCAGAAGCGCGGTGAACTAAAGCCCGTGGACGACATCATCGCCTGCAATGCCTTGAAGGAGCGAATCTGGTCCGGCCAGGCGGTCCGCTGGGACCAACTTGGGCAGTCCGCCGTCACCGAATAAGCAACACGTGCGAGTTCATTCAGCCAGAAACGCCTTCGCGGCAAGGTACCCCAAGGTCTCGTGTTCACGCGTAGCAACCGCCTTAGAGAACATGGCTTTCGCACCTGCCTCATTGCCGGCCACCCGTCGCTTGGCGCCGATGCAGTAGTACGCCTCGCATTCGTGAGTGCGTCGTTGCGGAATATCCTCCGACTTGGCGGTCGCGATCAGCTGCTCGGCATTCGTCTTTCCCAACAAGAAGTCGGCCATCGCGGCATGCCACTTGGAACCGCGCGTGCTGACGCGATTCTCAAACCACGTCGTCAATTCCTTGTCCGCCGATGCGTCGCCTTGTTTCGCGCGAATCAACCACAGCCCGTTGGCAGCGACATCTCCATAGGCAAGCTCGGTTCCCTCGGTCGCGGCCACGAGATCGGCAATCGCACGGGCTCCCTCGCCTCGACGATACCAGTACAACCCACGGCAGACGCGAGCCCGGCCGTTGGTCTTGTCACGCTCTAGAGCACGATTGTAGCTAGCCAACGCCGCTTCTAGCTTGCCCTGTAGCTCGAGCACGTTGCCGCGGCTGACCAACGGACTAGCGGTATCGGCGTCCAACTCGGCAGCACGATCGAAATCAGCCAACGCGGCTGCCAAATCTCCGTGCCTTTGATGAAACTCCCCTCGCAACCTGTAAGGCTGCGCCCGCTCGGGGTCGATCTCAATGGCCCGATTCATGTCGAGCATGGCCCCCTTCATGTCTCCCAAGTCCCACTTCGCTTTGCCTCGGACTTCGAACGACGGCGCGTGGTCCGGCTTGCGGTCGATCGCCGCCGTGAGGTCGGCGATCGCGTCGCGATAATCCTCCTTCTGATGTCGAATGGAGCCGCGCCAGTAAAACGACGCATGGTCCATTTGCTCAATCGAGGACGCACGATCCAGCCCGGACGAACGAACCATAAACTCGTAGGGATTGTCGGGGTTGCTACCGATGATCTCGTCGAAGTCGGTCTGAAAACTGGAATTATCTCCTTCTTCGATTCGCGACAGCCGATGCCGCATGAACTTCGATCGCGTGTTGTCATTGTCGACCACGAAACGTAGTGCCAGGGCGTAGTCAGCAGCCGCGGCTTCCGCATCGCCCAGACGCTCCTTGGCCATCGAACGCTGAAAGTAGGCCTCACCCCACTGCGGAGACGCCGAGAGCGCGAGCGTGAAGTCCTCGACGGCGCCCGCGTGATCGCCCAGCGAACCCTTCACCTTACCTCGCAGGTACGGACCATAAGAGACCGTTGCATCGTATCGCACCGCCACATCGAGATCGGCCAAAGCCAGTTTGAACTCCTTGCGAGCGCCGCGCGCGTCAGCCCGGGCGATGAACGCCCACACGTAGTCCTTCTTCAAGGCAATCGCCCGGTCGAAATGAGTGAGAGCCTCGCCGTAGGCCTTTTCGTGCAACCGGTAGTAAAGCCCCATCAGGAAATGCGCCAGCGCTTCGGGGGGAATGAAGTCGCCATACGCCTGACCATTCATCGGCATCGACAGCGCCTGCGTCAGGTCCTTATATGCACCTTCGTAGTCTTCCATGATGAGCTTGGCATGGGCACGACTGATGTACGAATTCGTGTGCCAGGGATAGTTTTCGATCATGACGCTCAAATCGTCGATGCTACCGTGCAAATCGTCGAGCAGCATTCTTGTCGTTCCGCGGTCGAAGTGCCCCTGGCAACGTCGGGGGCAGTTCTTGATCATGACGTTCAGATCAGACAAGGCCGCGTCGTTGTCGCCAAGCGCCGAGTAGATGTCCGCACGACGGCTGCGTGCCTCGTGGTCGAACGGCGAAATCTCAAGCGCCCGCGTGAAATCGGACAGCGCCGCGGAGTAGCGTGTGCCGGTGATGTGAATCCAACCCCGTTTGGTGTGGTACATCGCCTGGCTCGGATCGAGTTCGATCGCCTTGGAGTAATCGACCAAGGCTCCACGGAAGTCGCCCATCGAATCCTTCGCACGCCCTCGCATGAACCAACTGCGAGCGACGCCTGGACTCAATTTGATTGCCTGATTCAAATCGAGCACTGCCTCGCGTGGCCGATCCAGCGTGATCATCACGCTTCCTCGGTTGGCGTACGCTTCCGCCATGCGAGGATCACGTTCTATTGCGGCCGAGAAGTCGGCAGCCGCCCGCGGCAGCTGTGCCAGCTGAAAACGGATGACACCTCGATTGTTATAGAACTGTGGTTCGTCGGGCGCAAGTTGGATCGCCGTGTCGTAGTCCGCAATCGCCTCCGTTCGATTGCCCATGCGGCCATGCAGGTTCCCGCGATTGTTGTAGGCCCAGGTGTAGTTGGGGTCCGCTTCGATGGCGTTGGCAAATTCCCGGAGGGCCGCGGTCTGGTCTCCCATCGCCTCGCGGATCATGCCGCGGACGTTGTACGCGCGGCCTGACTTGGGATCGCCTTCGACAGCTTTGTCAGCCGAGACAATCGCCTTGTCGTACAGTTTGAGCTTAAGGAACGCCCAGGCCCGTTCGCTCTGCAGCCGGCTAGATCGCTCGCCTAGATCCTCGGCCTTTTCAAAGTCGCGCAAGGCGTCGGTCAGATCGCCCAGATGAGCCTTGACGCGTCCGCGAAACAGATACGCCTTGGCGAAATTCGGCTTCAGCCGAATCGCTTGCTCCAAATCGGCCAGCGCCTCCGGCTGTTTGTTGTACAAATCGAGAGCGATCGCCCGGTCGAGAAACTCTTCCGCCGTTGTCAGTTTCTTGGCGAGCAGTTTCTTGGCCACGCCCCGACGAAACTTCTCGTCATCCAGGTATCGCAGCTGATGCCGCAGATAGGTCGCGCACAGGTACTCGTGGTGACTCAACTCATGCAGCCGGTGGCATTCATCGAGCGCCTCCTTGGCCCCGCGTTCGTCCCCATCCTGAAGCTTCTTCAGCCCGAGATAGAAATAGGCTCGGCAACTGAAGTCATTCCGATTAAGGCGGTTGAAGCCCTTCATGTGCGTAAGAAACTTTTCCTCTTTGATCGTCCCCAACAAGTAGGCCGCGACAACCACGTAGCAATTCTTACGCACCCCGACGTCTCGCGGGCCAAAGTGTGCCTGCAATTCTGGAATCGCGGCATCACGCTCGCCAGCAGCAACCCGTAAAAAGAAAATGTGAGCCGCGGCCTGATCCCGCTCCATATGCGGTTCCATCGCGGCAACTTTGCGAAACGCCGCCAGGGCCTCCTCGGTCTTGCCATGCATCTGCAGAAGTAGTGCCTGGACGAGCTGCGTTTCAGCGTCTGTCGCGTCGAGCGAGGCAGCTCGATCGATGTCCGCGCGACCGGCGTCGAACTGACCTTGCAGATAACGAATGCGGCCGCGATCGAGGTAACTCCTGCCCCGGCCCGGCTGTTGGACAATAGCGCGCTCCAAATCGGGAACCGCTTCCTTAAGATAACCGGACTCCACCAGACACCAGCCACGATTGCCATAGACTCCTAGCAGATTCTCATCCAGCCGAATCGCGGAATCGTATTCGATGAGCGCCGAGTGCTGAGCGCCATTTCCGTGACGCGCACGTGCGAGCAAGTAGTAGCCCCGCGCGTCGGCCGGCATCAAGTCGATCAACGCCGAGGCAACGGTATCGGCATCGGAGAACTTCTTCTCGGCGAGCAGATCTTCTGCCGCCTTAAAGAGCTGGGCAGCACGCTCGGCCGTTTCTTGTTTGACAGGCTCATCGGCAGCAGCGGCAATATTGAGTGGCGCAATCGCGACCCCCAACAGAACAAACAAGGCAACCATGATCGCGAGGGCTAGGTTCGCGGGAATGGGCACGGCGACCGCACGACCAACGCCCAGGTTCCCCGTTCGCGTAGAGCAACTGCAAACCACCGACGACTCCATAGAAGGCCCCCTTCAATCGCGCATCTGCATTTCAGAAATTGCCCCGAGTACGAAGACGCCAGTATAGCAGGTGGCGACCTATTGGTCGTTCGCCCCGTTCGAATCGCCCCGGGCGATGAGAAAAACCGGCAAGAATATCTCGATGCTGTCGCATTGTCCTCATGAAACGCCTATCTTGGTAGCGAGCGATTGGCAGGCCATTCCGACGTGCCAAAGCCGCTCGCTAATTCTCACCAGGGGCCCCCGTCATGAAAGAATCCGTGCGACCGGTCAACGGTTCGCGTCCAGCCACGCCGAATGATCGAGCAGAAATATCGCGAGAAATCCTGGCTGCCTTTCGTGGGCAGATTGAACCGTTCAAGACTCCGATCACCTATCGATTGGCAGCCCTGGTCGTGGCGATCGTCATGATCCTGCTGCCGATCCTTTATCTCGGCATCATTGCCCTGGTCGGCTACGGCGTCTATTACCATACCGTCCATCACACCGCCATGATCGGGGCAGGACGGGGGCGAGCAGTCATCTTGTCAGCCATCGCCTATCTGGCACCAATGATTATTGGCGTCATCCTGGTCGTCTTCATGTTCAAGCCGCTGTTCTCCCGCCCATCTCGCGGTGGAAAGAACAAGTCACTCTCGCGTAAGGACGAACCGCTCGTCTTCGCGCTGGCGGAATTCATTTGCGACGCCGTCGGATCCCCCAAGCCAAAACGGATCGACATCGATGGGCAAGTCAACGCCTCGGCCAGTTTTCGCCGCGGCATGCTCAGCATGTTTGGTCGTGACCTGGTGCTCACGATCGGGCTGCCGCTGGTCGCGGGACTCAACCTGCGCGAGTTCGCCGGCGTCCTGGCGCATGAGTTCGGCCACTTCAGCCAGGGTGCCGGGATGCGACTGACCTACATCATTCGCTCCATCAGCCACTGGTTTCAACGCGTGGTCTACGAACGCGACCGCTGGGATGACATCCTGGTCGAGATGTCGGGAGAATGGGACATCCGCATCGGCTGGGTCCTGTACCTCGCTAGGCTGTTCGTCTGGCTAACCCGTAAGATCCTCTGGGTTCTCATGCTCATTGGCCAAGTCGTGAGCGGTTACCTGCTGCGACAGATGGAGTTCGACGCAGACCGTTACCAGGCCCAGTTCGCCGGCAGTGATGTGAACGAGTCGACCTCGAAGAAGCTCATGGCGCTTACCTTCGCCGATCAAAAGGCACACGCCGACCTGAGCGATTTTTACCGCGAAGGTCGGCTCGTGGACAATCTTCCACAACTCGTCATACACAACGTGCAGCAGTTCTCGTCCGAGGCGATCGGCAGCATCGACGAGTTGATCAACGAATCAGAAACCGGCTGGCTCGACTCGCATCCTTGCACTCGGGAGCGAATTGCAGCCGCGAAGAAGGAGAACGCCCCGGGCATTTTCCGAAGGACCGATCCGGCCACGATCGTCTTCCGCGATTTTGACGCCACCAGTCGCGAGGCGACGTGGCACTTCTACCAAGAAGTATTTGATGGAAAGTTGAGTCGCGACGAAGTCCATCCGGTCGAAGAGTTGCTGACGAGACAGAACGAACAGCAGGACACTTTTGAAGCATTGCATCGCTGCTTTCAGGGAACCTACCGACTCGATCGCCCCGTCGCCTTTCCCAGCTGGTATATCGAAGCGACCAAGGATGTCGATGGCACGGCGGATGAATTGCTTGAACTACGCAATCAAATCCTCACCGATGCGGCGAGCTACCAGGAAATCTGCCGCCGCTTTGACGAAGCGAGCGTTGAGGATGAAGGAGCCATTGTTCCTGAGTTCGCCGCTTTCGAAAAGATTCTCGGTAAGAGGTTGCACGCTTCGCTTGCCTTGCTGCACACGGATGAGATTGCCGAGTCGCTTGAAGAAGCACCGGCGTGGCGTGAGGAATGCGACAAACTATTGCCGATCTGCAGGCGACTCAACAACGACATTCCACAACTCGTTGGCCTGGCTCGAGAGAACAATGTGATGGCGGCTCTGTTCAGCCAATTGTCTGAAGCCCGCGACAACGAAGAGCTGGCCGGTATCGCGCTCGCACAGGTGCGAATCGTCTACGATCTGGCAATGCCGATGCGGGACACGCTCCCCAGCATCCGCTATCCGTTCGACCACGCGAAGAGCACCATCTCAATCGGTGAGTTCGCCTTGAAGACGCCCCCCCACCGCGAAGACCCCGGCCAGGTCCACTCAGCAGCCGACAGCCTGGTCGACTCCGCGAATATGGTCCGTGCAAGGATCCTAGGACGATTCTGCCAAATGGCCGAAGCGGTTGAATCGAGCCTGGGCCTCGATCCTCTGCCGATGCCCCAGCCGGCGGAGGAAGGTGTCGCGGCGGAGTAAATCCGCCCTCGAGAGCAAATCTGCCACCGGGGCGGTCCCCGCGCACAAAAAAACCCGCTGGAGGGATAAATCCCACACCAACGGGCTCTTGAGTGGACAGGGGGGGGGTCGAACCCCCGACACCTGGATTTTCAGTCCAGTGCTCTACCAACTGAGCTACCTGTCCGCCGCACCCCAAAGGAGCGCAAGTTGCACATGCTAAATACTGGCCCGGGCGTTGTCAATGAGACACGTTCGCCGGACAAGACGGCTTTGGTTTGACACCACCAAGTGGCCCAAAGTTCGCCCCAAGCAAAAGCAACGTTCCCTCTGTATCGGCCCAACAGGCACCCTGGTTCCAACAGAAAAGACGGAAATCCGCCAGGCAGTGAGATCAAGAGCCGGCGTGACTACAACAACAGCGCGACGAGCGTCCCGGTGACCAGCGCCGTTAGGGCCGTAGCAACCGCCACGATCGCCAGGACTTGCCCCATCGAGAAAGATCGCTCCCGCTCGGCTGGCCGCGTCGTGACAAACTCCGGCGGCAATGCCGGTGGCAAAAGGCCGGCCGCCTCGAGCGCGGCTGTTTCCTGAGCCGCCGCCACAATCTGCTCCGTGCTCTGCGAATCACCCTGCCGTGGGGCCAGCGTAAGTGGCTGCTCGGCGTTCTCGATCAGCTCCGAGAGATCCTCTGGGGTGTAGGCCGACGATTGCGACGACTCCAATTTTGCCAGCTCGATTTCCGCCCAGCGATCATCGTCGGGATTGTCTGTGCCATACGCCCCCTCGTCGATCCATGGCGACAATCGCCACACCACTTCACCGGCCGAAGAGATTCGCTTTTTGGGATCCTTCTCCAACATGTCCGCCATCACTTCCACGAACTCCGGAGACAGATCAGGGTGGAACCGTCGCGGGTTGAGCGGAACCTCGTTGCAATGGCGATGACACTTTTCTTTATTCGTACCACCTGGAAACGGAACCTTGCCGGTCACCGCGTAGTACATCGTGCAACCCAGCCCATAAATGTCGCAGCTCGGAGAGACATCGTGTGGCGAAATAATCTGTTCCGGAGCAAGGTAGTCCGCCGTGCCGACGATCTTGCCTGCCCGCGGATCGTTTTCTTCCCACTCGCCCACCAGAAAACCAGCCAGCCCCAAGTCGGACAGCTTGGCTCGGCCTTCCTTCGTCACTAGCACGTTTCCCGGCTTCGTATCTCGATGCACGAGCCCCATTTCATGGACGTGCTGCAACCCGCTGGCCACCTGCGAAAGAATCGTGGCCGCGTCGCGTTGGCTAAGTCGGCCCATCTGTCGCACCAACCGTCGCAGATCGCTACCCGGCACGTATTCTGTCACCAGGTAATAAACGTCTCCGTCGTGACCAGCATCGTAGGCGCGAACCAAGTTGGGATGATCGAGCCGCGCTTGAGCACGGACTTCATGTTCAAAACTCTCGATCGACTCGGGCGTCGTCTTGTCTTTGGGAAGCACCTTGACCGCTACGGTGCGCCCCATCATCGCGTGCTCGCCCTTGAAGACCTGCCCCATTCCACCCACGGCAATGGCATCCACAATGCGGTAAGGCCCCAGCGTAAATCGAGTTCGCCCCTTCTTGAGCTGCTCGATCTGCCAAGGTGTGACCAGCCGCTTCTCGATTAGTTGATCGGCCAGTTGATCGTCGCCTGCCTCCGCCTCACTCCAGCCATGCTCGGCGCGTACCTTGGCCAGAGCAGCGAGACACTGCTCCATCTCGTTGACGGTTACCAACTCGCTGGCAATCGCCGCATCACGCAACTTGACGGGTGTCGTTTCCGACATCGAACTGGCCTCTGTCGTCGTATCTCTTTCGTCGTATCCCTCGTGGCGGTATCGGTCGAATGCACTCGCCCGACTCATACCTATCCAGGGTAAACGGCCTGCCTGCTGTGCGCCAAGCAATGCGACTCATCGGGGGCAGAAAGAGCTTGCATCCGCCGATATCTACTCATCACGAACGCCAAAATCGAGCCAGGTGGCCGGCAGCGGCGCCACGATCTCCACCGGCTCGCGGCGCACTGGGTGCTCGAACACCAGTCGCCGGGAATGCAAAGCGATGCCCACATCACGGTCTCGCTTGTTGGCTGCGGAGCGAGGCGGAAACGCCCGCGTCGCACCATACTTCCGATCGCCCAAGATCGGATGATCTTCGCTACTCAACTGCACGCGAATCTGGTGCTTCCGACCGGTATCGAGTTCCACCTCCAGTAGCGAGGCGTTGCGAACCATGGCCAAACGCTTGTAGCTCAGCCGAGCCTCTTGGGCCCCCGGACTCGAGGCATTGGCAATATGCATTCGCCGGTGCCGTTCGTCCTTGCGCATAAAGTCACGCAGCAAAATCGGTCCCACGGGCGTTTCCCCCTCGACGAGCGCCCAATACTGCTTCGTCACGCTGCCGTCGCGAAATTGGGCCGTCAGTCGGTTAGCCGCCTTCGAGGTCCGAGCAATTAACAGCGCCCCCGAGGTCGGTGCGTCGAGCCGGCTGACAATGCCCAAGTAGACGTTGCCCGGCTTGTTGTATTTCTTGGCGATGTACTCTTTGGCCAGCGTGAGTGCCGTATCGCGATCGTCGGCCACGCCCATCGTCGGCAACCCCACCGGCTTGTTGATCACCAGCACGTGGTTGTCTTCCAGCAGGATGTCGAAGGGAGGTCGCATTGCAGTACTTTGAGCGGCGGATTGCAGGGCTGAATCGTCGGCCGTAGGATGGAAGCCTCGATTATGAAGGGTATCTCTTCATAGTTCATCCCCGCCCGCACAAGTGCTTCATAGCCCGAAGCGTCAGCGAGGGAACCGAAAGAACATCCGCGTCGCACAAGCGACGCTCCTCGTTCCGCCGCCAGAGAATCTGAACTTGCTCGCATGTCACACCCCGCCGTCAAAATCATCCTGGCCAGTCAGTCCCCCCGCCGCCGCCTGCTACTCGAAGAGGCCGGCTACAATTTTGAGGTCATTCCCTCGAACTTCGAGGAGCCGAGCGCTCTCTGTTCTAATTGTGGGCCGGCCGAGTTTGTCACGCGACTGGCCACGCAGAAGGCGGCCGAGGTAGTGGCCCGCCTGAAGCACGAGGGCCGCATCCCCGCCGCTGGCGACATTCCGCAGGTGGTCATCGGCTGCGACACGGTCGGCGAAGTTGGCGGCCGAATCCTCGGCAAGCCGGTCGATCGCGACGACGCCCGCGATATGCTCTCGGCACTGTCGGGAACCAAACACCGCATTTATAGCGGGCTGTGCGTCTGGCCGCTTGATGATGGCGACGCCGATCCGCTGGTCGAGGTCGACATCACCACGCTCCGCATGACACCGCTGGAAGGAGACGAACTGGAAGAGTATCTCGATACGGGTCTTTGGGAAGGGAAAGCGGCGGCGCTCGGTTTTCAGGATCGCCCAGGCTGGATCCACCTGGTCGAAGGAAGCGGCTCCAACGTGGTCGGCCTGCCGATGGAACGACTCGAGCGGATGCTCGCCAAGCTGACCACCGCGGGCGAACAGGCAAGCTAAAGGAAGGGGCAAACAAAAGGGAGGGCGACTTCGTCGGACAGGCACCAGAGCCGCAGGGCAACTTGATAGAAAGCGTCTGGCCGCCGATAATTCACGCACCTGGTGGCCGTGTCTCTTCCGACTCCAACTGCCAGACACCCGCCTTTCTTGCAAAGGCATCCTTCTTCATGAGCGCCCGTAGCTCAATCGGTTAGAGCAGCAAACTCATAATTTGTTGGTTGTAGGTTCGAGTCCTACCGGGCGTACTTTTTTTGGGATCTTTGCCGCTGGCGGCTCGTCGATTACGAGCCGCTCGAACCGCCAGATCATCGAGCCGCGTTCGGGCCTCCGCTCACAAAAAAGCCCCACCATTTCTGGCAGGGCTTCTTATGATTTCTAATTTGTGATCGACTCAGCAAAGCCGCCTGTAAGCCAGCAGACCCAACAGGCCAAACAGAGCCATGACGTAAGTCGACGGTTCCGGCACGGCCACCAGATCAAAGGTAATGATGTAGGGTGGATCGTCGAACGCCTTCATCCGTATGCCATAGATGCCGGGCCCCAGGTCGCCAAGAGGAGGATCGCCATTCTCAGACGGGGTTTCTAACGGCTTCGTCGGATTCCCGACTCCAGTCACGTCGCCGGTCCACTTCAAGTCAAGAGTTTCGCGGGCCAAGTCATAAATTACCAAGTCGATACTTGGTAGCGAGACACTCGATGACGGAATGATGAATTCAAATTTGGGTAACTTTGTCCCGGCAGGTACGATGATCTCAACCCAATCCTCCGTGTCGTCCGGCTCGCCGGGCAGTAGGATCCCGCCCTCCACTTGGCTCTCACCCTCGGGCAATACGATTTCCGGAAACGCTTCGGGATCGAATGGGACCGGCATGTTGGGGAGGTCCCCATGGATCGACTCCTGGTAAATCACCACAGCCATTGCGTGAGAAGTGAGCATCGCAAGCAGCGGGAAAATGAAGGCGCCGACTTTGAAGCGGACGCGTGACATGACAACACCCTCCACCTTGGAATGCCTTAGGAAACGACATGTGCCAAAAGCGTGCTCAACACCGTCGATTTCTCTAGGGCTGAGTTTGCGTAGTCGAACTGAACCATCCAACTGGATTCTCCAGTACGTGAAGGGGGCCGTCAAGCATTTTTCTTCCCGGTGGTGACCGTAATTAAGGGCCTACAGCCCGCCCGGGGCGGCAACAACGATGCGCCATAGCAATGGCACGCGGCAGCCGCAGAAAAATCAGTTGCCGCGGACACCGAGATATTCGTCCATGCGTCAACATCGGCTATAATTTCCACCAGCGGATCAGCCCAGCCAAGAATTCACACGGGTCTCCGATGTCGCGTCAGAATGCCGATCGCTGCCAACGCCCGACTCGTCGCCAGATGCTCTCTACCAGCTTGGGCGCATTGGGCTATTCGCTTCCCGCCTTTCTCTCACTCCAGGCACGTTCCAGCACTGCCGCCAGCCCGCATTCTTCTGGCGCCCCGTCTTCAGGAAAAGCCAAGTCCTGCATCATTCTCTATTGCTGGGGTGGCATGAGTCACCACGAGACGTTCGACCCCAAGCCGAATGCGCCGGCTGAGATACGTGGCGAATTTAGTACGATCCGTACCAAGGTGCCGGGGATCATTGTGGGCGAACACATTCCCCGCCTCGCCGCGCAGATGGACAAGCTGGCCGTGATTCGTTCGATCCATCACGAGTCGTCGGCCCACGGCAAGGGCATGTACTGGAACCTCACCGGCCACGCTCCCCCAGAGTCGACCACGGCCACCAACCTGCCACCTTCACGCAAAGACTGGCCGTCGCTGCCGGCCATGCTGGGTAAGTTCCGCACTGCCCCCAAGGGCCTGCCGAAGAGCGTTCGACTGCCCTATCCCCTGGTCGACAACCAGACGCTACAGGCGGGCGAATACGGAGGCTGGCTGGGGCTGGGCTCCGATCCGATCGTCATGCGGACGCCCGTTGGCCGGGAGTTCGGGGGCGTATCGCAGGACCTCGGTTCCGCCGTGTTGGATCTCTCCGAAAAGATTGACGCCGATCGACTCGGTGCGCGACGCAAGCTGCTCCAGTCGTTGGAACGGCCGATCGGCGGCCAGAACGACTTCGCCGATTACGAGCACTTCCGTCAATTGGCCTCCGACATGCTGCTAACCCCGGTAGTACGACAAGCCTACGACCTGGAGCGTGAAGATGCGAAGGTCCGCGCCTCGTACGGCGACCACATCTGCGGCCAGAGCCTGTTGCTGGCTCGCCGTCTGACGGAGGCAGGCGTTCCGATCGTGACTGTCTGTTGTGCTGCCGGCGATCTAAACGGATCGGTGGGAGACCATTGGGACACGCATAGCCAAAACTTCAAACGATTGAAGAACCGAATGCTGCCAGTTTTCGATCAGGCCGCACCCGCTTTGCTTACCGATCTGTTCGAGCGAGGAACGCTCGATGAAACGCTGGTCGTGATGCTGACCGACTTTGGCCGCACGCCCAAGATCAACCCCGAGGCGGGTCGCGATCACTACCCCAACGTCTATTCCGTTTTTCTTGCCGGTGGTGGCATTCGCGGTGGTAGAGTCTACGGCAGCAGCGATCAGCGTGGTGCCTTTCCAGCGAGCGACGCCTGCACTCCGGCCGATGTTCACGCAACCATCTTCCAGGCCCTGGGCATCTCTCCTCGGGCCGAAATCCACGATCCGCTGGGGCGTCCTTTCCCAGTTAGCGATGGTCGCGTCTTACCGTTGACCTAGCTGTCGTGCGCGACTGTTGACCTAGGAGTCGTGCGCGACTAGCGCCGCCAGCGGGCCATCAGTCCCAATCCCAAGATCGCGATCGCAGCCAGAGCCCAAGTACTTGGCTCAGGAACTGGTGGCCCTGTGACGACCAAGTCGAACGGAATCTGCGGACCGCCGAGCGATAGGATGATCGAGTTGACCGTCAGCATGCTCTGCAGCCCCGCCAAGTCTAAGCCAGTCGGAAAGACGTTGCCCATGCTGCGCGTCGTCACGCCCGGCTCGGCAAACGACGTTGACTCAGAAAGTTCGTTACTTGTCGCGGTCGGAAACGAACCCAAGAGGATCGTGCTGTGGTTGCCGGGAATGAAGCTGTTCGTAGCGTTCTTGAGCACGTACGAGATCAGCGTGTTACCTTCCCAGTCGATGACAACTTCACCGGTGGCTGGGTCGTAGATCAAATCCGGAATCGCCGGATCGCCATCGCCGGCAGCACCCAGCACGTCACCAGCCGCATCCGGCGCCGGATTGAAGTTGGTGAACATCGCCTGGATGTCCAAGTTGTCGACGTCCTCATCGTGTCCGGCAGGATCCGTCGTCGCCCCGGTGCCGTCTCCGTGAACGTCACCTTCGGCGCGCGTCTTCGGCGTCGTCCAATTCGTGGTACCAGGACCGGTGAAGTTGGTGAACGCCGCTTGGATGTCTTCCAGGTTCGAAACGTAACCGTCGCAGTCGGCATCGCCAATCGCACAGGTGGGGAGCAGCTGCAAATCATAGGCGTGCGCGATCATGTCCATCGTCAGATCGATGTCGAATCGCTGTCCGGGAAAGATGAACGTGTCCATTAAACCGGCGCCGTTGGTGTGTTCGTTATTTGCGCCGGTCATGCTGACGTTGAGCCCGCCCGGATCGAAGACGCCTCCCACAATCGCGTCTTGCCAGACATCCCGAAACTGGGGACCACCCCAATCGTCGAAGTACAGACCGCCGGTGAATCCCAACAGATGCCCAAGTTCGTGGCGGATAACGGTCAGCGCGTCGTACGAACCGCCCGGCACATCGCCATCGGTTGCCGGAGTCGGGTCCCACCACAGAGCCGTGGGGTGAACGCCCATGAAATGCCCCGTGCCAAGCCAGGGACGTGTGTCTTCGCCAGGCCCCGGAACTCCACCCCAAACCCAACCGTAGGTGACCGCGGCCGCGCCACCTTCATTACGAAAGTCCATGCCAAAGGAAATGGTGGTGTCCAAGTCGTAGGCAGCAAATCCCGCTTCCCATTCGGCCGCTGCCTGTAGCACCACGTCTTTTTGCAGCTGGCTCCAAACGCCCTGATTGCTGTCATCGAACGTGATATCGAGAGTCAAAGCGGCCCACGCGTTAGGCGCTAAAGCCAACAAAGCGAGTCCCGTTAACATCCTGCGAACGATCATGACGCTCCCTTTCCTTCGTTCCATGTTTACTTCGTTACATGCCACGCGACGAACGCGAGTCTGTTTGACAACGAACCGGGCCGACATCGTTCCCTCAAGCACGGGCAACCATAAGCACGGCAGCCCGACAAGCGATGGCGGCTATCAAGCGCCGTGATTCTAGTGTCATTTGCTCAGTGATGTCAATTTTTTTCACGCGTTTTTGGACCGTCGATACCGGTACAACGGTTTCTAGCAATAGTCCCCTTTTCTGTCCGGACCATCCGGCAATCACCCCACTTTACCCCCGATACCTGGGCTCGCATTGACCTATCATCGATCGAGATTTTTTGACATTCTTCCTCGTCTAGAATCCAACCGTTCTGTCTAGAATCCCACCGCGACTGGCATCAGGAAGACCATGCTCCGAGTGCTATTCGTCCATACCGTTCCCAAGGGTCGCCCAGGTGGCGCAGAGTTGAGTCTGTGCCATCACATCCAGGGTGCGCCTCATTCGGTTCGCGTGGACATGGTCGAACCCGATGAACAGGTTGATCTCGATCGCTACGATGGCGTGGTGTTGGGCAATCTCCGCCCCCATGGAGGGTTGGGTGCCGAAGCAGAACTAACCCCCGTCATTCATTGGGCGGCGCAACTGAGCACCTATTTGGGCTTCTCCCTTCGCAGCGAACGCGACGTCCATCCCTGCACCTACCGTGACGGCCGCTGCCTGATTGGACAGAGTCTCCGCAAGACCGCGTGCGACTGCACATCGACCATGCGCGACGCCAACGAGCTTCTCTACAACACCTGCAGCGCCGTGCAGTTTCTGTCTCCCGTCCACCAACAGGCAATTAATCAACTGATCGACGTGCGAACTCCACAGCACGTCATCGCCGCGCCGATCGACTTCGATCGTTTTCGCGCCACCGTACCGGCGGAAAAAAGAATCGCCAAGGCGCTCGTGCTCGGGGACGAAATTCGCGTCGCCGATTCGGCCGAACAGCGGGCCCGTGATCACGGCTACGAACCGGAGACGGTCGACTACTTGAGCATCCCACACAAGAAAATGCCGGCCCTCTACAACCAGTATCAGGCCGTGGTCGTCGATCCGGTTATGTTGCACGCCTTTGGCCGTATCGCGGTCGAAGCGTTGGCCTGTGGCTGCAAGGTACTGGCCAGCGATCGCGTCGGCGCCATGTCGTGGCCCAATCCGCTGCAAGCAAGCCGCGAAGCGAACGACAAGTTTTGGTCCCTCGTCACCGAAGGCTGTCACACCAAGTGCGAGGTGGCTCCGCGGCGCAACTGGCCGTGGCGAAACGCTTCCTAGAAAACAAAGACGCATCACGTTCTACGTGGGAAATACGAATGTCCAAACTCTCTTCCTTCGCCAAGCGTTACGGGGCTTCCTTCGCCAAGCGTTACGGGGCTTCCTTCGCCAAGCGTTACGGGGCTTCCTTCGCCAAAGATTACGGCGCGCAGCTAAAGGCCTTGATGAAGAAAAAGACGTTCCCGATCCAACAGGAAGGCGTGCTCTTCCACTGCCCGTTGACGATGCGCAAGCGTCACAACCTTGCCTTGCAGCATGTCAACAAACGGCTGCTGCATCGTCGTGAGATTGCGCTACCGCACATCCTGCATGTCGGCGTTACAACCCTCTGCAATTTGCAATGCCCCGGCTGCCCGACAGGCACCAAAGCCCTGGGGCGCAAAGGCGAACATCTCGACTTTGACGTATTTCGCCGCGTGACCGACGAACTTCGCGGGTCGTTGATGTTCATGCTGTTCTGGGACTGGGGCGAACCGCTACTGCACCCCAACATCGCCCAGATGATCGCCCACGCCAGAAAGAGCGGTATCAAGACGGTGATCAGTACCAACGCCACCATTCGCAACTCGGAAGAAGAAATCGACCGACTAGTGGCCGCCCGGCCGGACGTCGTGATTGTCTGCGTCGATGGAGCAACCCAGGAAACATACAGCACCTATCGGGTTGGCGGAAAATTGACCGACGTCCAGGACACAATCCGCCGACTGAAGGCAGCCAAAGAACGCCAGAACTCGCCGTACCCGGTGATTGAGTTTCGCACCCTGGCCACGAAGTACACCGAACACGACATGCCGCAGCTTTTGCACATGGCCGAAGACCTGGGAGCCGACTCCTTTACGGTGAAGACGCTTCGTCCTTACGACTATCGTGGCCGGGACCTTGACAACGAGTTGGCCCCAGTCAGCAAGGACCTTGCTCGCTTTGCGTACGAAGGCGATGGCACTCCCGACTCGAACTCGCGGATCGCCATGAACGATGGACCGCTACGTTGCGGAAAGCCACTCTACGCCCCCACACTCAACTCCGACGGACAGGTGGCGTTCTGCAGCTACGCGAAGGATGAGAGCGACATGTTTGGCGACATTTCTGAGGTGCCCTTCCGATCGGTCTGGAAGTCTCAAGAATCGGCCGCCAAGCGACTCCACTTCCTTGAGAACGAAGGAGCCGAGCCCTGCAAGACGTGCTACTTCCGCACCGACAACCCACCGACGATCATTCACACGGTGCCGCTCGGCGAATTCCCGCACGACCTGTCACTCGCCAATCCGGAGAGTAAAGAGGCGTTCTTGCAGTCCGTTCAACGCCAGGCGGCGTGAGGCTCACGTGGCGACGCCAAAAGTTCTCGCTCGCGTCCAATGATGACAGCCCACCTATTGCTCGGTCTCGATGAGCATGTCCTCAAGGCTCCACAAGACGAACGTGCCGTCGTAGTTACCCGTAACTAGCGACTTCCCGTCGACAGACAGATCGAACGATGTCGTCCCAAACGGCAGAGGAAATGTGCCATACTTCTTACCATTGCCGAGGCGCCAAGCAGTAAGCGTCTTCTGCTTCACGTCATGCCCGATTCCCGTACCATCGAATGCGATCAGAAATTGGTCCTCGCCGATGAAGGCGAGTTTCTTGGATTGCATTCTCCGGCCTGTGTCGACAATGCGCACTAGCTCTCCGCTCTTGGTATCCCAAACTCGGACTCCTCTCATCTGGCCACAGGACGCAATACGCGCTGCGTCCCCAGAAAACGCCAAGCTGTTAACTTCGCCGGTCGCTTCCTTAGCGATGGTGACTCGGGGTTTTTTATCGCCCCATCCGAAGATCTCGATCCCCTCGTGTCCCAGCGCATATTCCTTGCCGTCGGCCGAGAATGCAAAGCAACCCTTGCGCGGAACAGAAAAAACTGCAGGCGTCTCTTGCCACTGGGAATCTCCGTGACTGACAACTCGATGGTCGAAACCGAACGAGAATACGAACTCCCTAGTGCCAGGCCCTGAGGTGATGTTGTACGCGTTCATGGATCGATCGCCGCCATGCACCATCTTCTTGGAGCGCAGATCCCACACCTGCCCCGGGTGGGTCATCACGAATCGGCTGTCGCGCGAGATCGCGATCGAGTGTATTGGGGATTCCAAGCCAGTGTGCGGCAACAACTCCTTGCCACTCTGCGCATCGAAGATGTGGACCGTCCCACCCAATCCGCCGACCGCAACGGACTGGCCGTCATGGGAGAGCGCCCCACAGGTTGCCCCGGTGGCAGCGTCTATTTCAGCAAGAACTTTATCCGCGGCAAGATCGATAATTCGCAGGCCATCAACGTGACCAATCACCAGCCTTCGGTCATCGTTCGAAAGCGCTATAAATCCGACTTTCTTTCCTTTCTCGACAAGCCTGGCACCTTCGTTACCGGTCGTTAGATTCCACTGGCGTAGCCCGCCATTGCCATCCGTTGCGAACAAGCGTTTTCCATCCGAAGTAATCGCGAACTGACCAAATGATACATTCTGCCACGGCACCTCGAATTGCAACTTCTTGTCGTTAACGTTCCAAACCTGAACGGAGTATTTCCATTGCTTGCGATCGACGACCTTGCCATCAGGCCCCTTGCGAAACGGAAAAACAACAAACCTATTATCTGGCGTGATGTCTCCGTATACGGAGTACCCGTGATAGGGAACCTTCATGAGTTCATCATGACCTCGCGCATCACGCACAACCATCGTATTCATCCCTCGATTTTTGAACGTCTCGTCCTTACGTTCAACGATGGCGTAAATTGAGCGGCCGCGGGCTAGCGCAATCTCAGCCGCCAGATCATGTTGAGACAATTGCTCGCCCATCGTCTCAATCGGGTTGAACCTGGGAACGCTCCAAGCCACCGCCCTCTTGCGAGTAACAGAGACAAGACTCTTACCGTCTGAGGAAAATATTACTTCGGGATGCTTGTCAGTCACCGACCGATGAAGCAATCGGCCTGTGGCCGCCTCCCAAACATAAATACTGCCATCGAAACCGGCGCAGGCGAGAAGCTTCCCATCGGGCGAAAAAGCCAGCGAGTCAGCACTGCGAGCAATACGCAAGTGAGTGCTGCCAAAGCGCGTAACCGCACCCTCGGGTAAATCTTCGTCCGCGATTGCGCCGCCTGGCGTTCCCAGCGGCAACAGTAGCCCAACTGCCAACAGAAATATGGAGCCCTTCATAACGCTGTGCCTGCCTCGTACAAGTGTTATGTGTGGTACAGAATCCAAGTGCCCGACGCCCAGTCTACCCGATTCGCCGCAAATTCACCAAACACTTTGTGTACCTACCTCATCCTTGTCCCTTCCCGTTCATCCTGTCGAATTAACAAGAAGTGCCGATCGACTCTCCCTTACCCCAGCATCTCGGCCACGTTTTCCGCCGTGACCGGTTCGATCACGCCTCGTTCGCAGATGATCGCCTTGATTAGCTCCGCTGGCGTGACATCGAACGCTGGGTTGTAAACGCCGATTCCGTCCGGAGCGGTAGACGGGCCGAAGCCGGCGGTGATCTCGGCCGGGTCACGTTCTTCGATCGGGATCTCCTCGCCGCTTGAGAGCGACAGGTCGAACGTGCTACTGGGGGCTGCGACATAGAACGGAATATCGTGGGCCGCCGCCGCCAGGGCAACTTGATAGGTGCCGATCTTGTTGGCCGCGTCGCCGTTGGCGGCGATTCGATCGGCCCCGGTGACGATCGCCTGCACCCGATCTTCTCGCATCACTTGGGCCGCCATCGAATCGCAGATTAGTGTCACATCGAGCCCCCGTTGCTTAAGCTCCCAGGCGCTTAGCCGGGCACCTTGCAACAGCGGTCGCGTTTCGTCGCAGTAGACGTGGAGCTTCTTGCCCGCCTCGTGAGCGGCATAAAAAACGGAGAGTGCGGTACCGCTTCCACCGGTAGCCAAGGCTCCGGCGTTGCAGTGAGTGAGGACTCCGCAATCGTCGGGAAGGAGATCCGCGCCGAAGCGACCGATCGCGGCGCACATCTGGCGGTCCTCTTCATGAATGGCGATCGCCTCGGCCAACAAGCCAGTGGCGATTCCGGTAGGGGACTCTTTCCCCCTCATAGCAGCAGCGGTGCTGCGCATGCGATCGAGAGCCCAAAACAGATTCACCGCCGTGGGACGGCTCGTCGCCAGGTAGTCACAGACTTCGGAGATGCGAGCGAACAGGGCATCTTCATCAGCCTGGGGCACGGTCTGAATGCCGACGCAAACACCGTAGGCGGCGGCGACACCAATCGCCGGAGCACCCCGAACTCGCAGCACACGAATCGCCTCCCAAACAGCTTCCACATCGGTCAGCTCGATTTCGATCAATTCGCCCGGGAGCCGGGTTTGATCGATCAACACCAATCGGCCGGTAATGTCGAGGTCGCCGTCACCTTGCCAATGGAGTGTTTCAAAGTCTGCCATCTTTGTTCCCGTTTTGTTCAACACATTTGAAAACGTTGAGCGACCGCTTGAAATGGCGAGCAGGGTCCCTCGCTTCTCCCACGAGCATAAGGTCTCAAGCACCTTTCACAAGATGGCGTCGTTGACCGGGCGAAATTAAGGCATGAGTTCGAGTGCCCAAGAAAGTTTGTTTGTTTTGAACCCGGCAGGTGTGGTAGCGTGACGTTCAGAATGACAATTAACCCGAAGCGTCAGCGAGGGACACAACCAAACAGGTCTCCAACCGATCAATAGTGACCGTTGAGAGGCTGCTCCTGACATGCACGGGAATGGTAGCCAGGTCCGTCGTGTCCCTCACTTACGTTTCGGGTTAGATGCTGTAGAGTGCGTCCGTTCTTTGGCAATTTGGATTGATAGGCTTGAGACGTGAGTCTTGGGGGGGCTCGTGTGACCTGAGGGTGCCACTGGCTTAGCCAGTGCTGGGCAAGACGGATTAGTTCGTCCACTCGCGACGCAATCATGCCTCACACGTGACCTCGCCCTGCGCGATCGTCGCTTGGCATGCTGTGGGCGGGTCTCCTGACCCGCCCACTCGGTCGACCGAAGGTCTCCCGGAAATCTGGTGAATCTGGAGACCTGCGGTCTTCGCAATGGGGCGGTCGGGAGACCACCCCACAACGGAGAGTGCCTCGCCCTCCCGATTACTTCGCCCTCCTACTGAGACGGACTTTTTTGGCCTCGCCGGCGAATCGGGCGAATTAACTCTAAGGGCGCCCGTCCATTAGAGTTGCGGCCAGAAGGTGCAAAAACGGCATTTCGCGCAAGCACAAACGCAGTAACACGTTGGAGTTTTTTGGCCCTTACCCCGTTTTCCTGCCTATGGCAAAAAAAGTCGCTGCCGACTTCGGTGATTCTCAGCGGAAGCTCTCGTCGCCGGCAGCATTCAGTAGCGGTTTACGGCAGTACTTTGCGGACGAACTCGACCTTGGGCTTTTTCGCGCCCGCCGAGTCGACTTTGAGAAATTCCGCGACGTAGCGTTGTCGCTCCTTCTTCTCTGGCACTTTGAAGTTGTCGCCCTTTTGCAAGATGATGCGATGCTCCGGCATGCTGCCGAACGCGCGGGCGCCGGCGGCCTGGCAAGGGAACCAGTAGCCGTTCCCCTCCGAATCGTGCAGATAGAATTCTGGGTAACAGTGGCCGGGAATCCAGACAGTGCGGGCCGGAATGTCATTGATCCGGCAGATGGCGATGAACAGCGAGCTGAGTTCTTCGCAGTCGCCGTAACCATCCTTGAGAGCACGTTGGGCACCTTTGAGATCGCCCTTCTTGTACTCGATATTGTCGCGGACCCAGTCGTAGATCGTTTCGACTTTCTTCCAGGCAGTCAGATCGGCGGTCCGTTCGTCGAGCTGTTTGGCGAGCTTGCGGATCCTGCCGTTGCGGGTCTCGATGTACGGGCTAGCCATCAAATATTTCCGCATCTTGCGATCGAGCTTTTCCGGGATCACATAGCCGTCGGTCTCCTCGGGTGCTTTGAGGGCACTCTTCTTGACCTCGAAAGTGACCAGGGCTTTGGCGGTGCCGCCACGCTCGACCGTGGGAATGGTGACGACCATCTGCTTCATGGTCTTGCCAACCGTCTTGTACTTCACGCTCTTCACCTGGCGCGAGATGTCTTCCTCGACGATCTTGACCTTCTGCTCGGGCCACTCGATCGGAATCGGCGTGGTACCGTAGACGCCGCGAAGAACGCTGCCGGTCGACTTGATGATGATGCCGACCTGAATGCGAACGGTTTGCTCGGCCTCAGGCTGAGCCCCGCCGGTCGATTGTTCGCTATCATCGCTAGCAGCAGGCTTGTCGTCGAACTGCGCAGCTGCCACCGCAGGCGACCACAGGATGGCGGTCCCGATCAGCATCACAAGCACGGTCTTGGCAACGAACGGCATTGCGCGTTCCCCAGGCCCATTTTCATTGGGCCACATCTTGTTCGCTCGGCGTAAAAGTGCGGACGAGGAGACGGGGCTCCCCTTTGGCATTCCTGTGAGTGGAACGCGGTCCGGTCGGTTCGCTACCCCGGCACAAGCAGCACTCGAATAAGAGCCCAGGGCAGCGTGATCGACCACGGTAGCCCGCCGTGGGGCTACCGCTCCTTCTATTCTACCGACGTGGCGAAAGGACGCCACAAATTCAGCCTAGGGCGTGGGCGCCGGCAGGATAATTTCGCCACTGACGGCATCGCCAGCACCGCAAGTGCTGCATCCGGTATCGCCACAGCTGCTGCAAGGAGCTTCGCAACAGGAAGAATTCCCGAACATGCCGGCACCAAATAGCCGATTACCGCCAAATAGACCGCCGCATCGATTCATGCAGCAGCCAGACGATGCAACCGTTGCGATCACTAAGACCGACAGAATTGCTAGCCTCTTCATTGTATTCGCCTCCGTAAGAGCGTGTTCTGACCCACTCGATTCACCATTCCATACACTGCGGCAACTATGCCGAAAATTCGGGCCAGGAAACTCTACAACATGCTGCGTGATGTGCAAACGCAACGCGTGTATTTTTTTCAAACTTTCCCAACCCGAAAAGTCTCCGCATGGCAACTAGTGTGGTACATTTGCCTCACACGACCCAACAGGCTATCGCGATTTGGGGCATGAGTAACTGCAATGCAGCACTCGCCTGTTTAACTTTCGCGGCCTACCGCACTCCCCGCTAATCCTACGCACTTGCAAATGACCAGCTTGAGATCGACACCGAGCGTGCTGCTTCAATCGCTGCTGCTCCTGCTTACGGCAGGCTTTCTGGCGTCGCCGTTGACTCTGATGGCGGAAGAGACGATTGTGGATACCGCCAGTGCCCGCCACTGCGACGGACCATCGTGTCCCACGTGCGAAGAGCCTGCCTGCTGCGATATCGAGCGTCACGACGACGTTTGGGTGATTAGCTCGCGTTGTGCGCCCTGTTGCATTGACGGACAGGAGGCAGCTCGACCGACGCTATCTTTTCGGCGATTTGACGAAGCGGCCGGCGTCTGGCGAAAGGCATCCGCCGACGAGTTCTTCGCTGGCGAAGACGCCCAGCTGCCCACCACGTTTTGGGTGCATGGCGACCGCATTGAGGACGACGAAGTGCTCGACGTCGGCATGTCCGTCTACGAACGTCTGGTTGAATGTCAGGCCGTGGAGCGAATTCGCTTCGTGATTTGGTCCTGGTCCGCCTCGACCGTCCATCCTGTACGACCGTACCAAGATGCTCGCGTCAAAGGCAACAACGCCCTGGCCGACGGCTACCGCCTAGGCTGGGTGCTCGCCCGCATGCCGCAGCAAACGCAGGTCAGCTTCATTGGTTATAGCTTTGCTGGCCGCGTTATCCTGGGAGCGATGCACGGCATGGGAGGTGGTCTGGTACGAGGCCACAGTCCTTTGATGGACGGACAGCAGCCTGGGCCGCCACGGTACTCCGTGGTCATCTTTGTCGCCGCAGTGGACAACCACTGGCTGGAGCCAGGACAGCGATTTGACATGGCCCCCAGCCAGGCACGGCAAATGCTGCTTTTGTATAACACTTGCGATCGCATCTTGAAGCGGTACCCGAAAATCTGCGGTGGCTGTGCACTCGGGTATACGGGCATTCCCAACATCGGAGCACTGGGCGAACACGCCGAGCGGATCGATGAGCTGGATGTCTGCTGCATTCTTGGTCCGCAGCACCGCTGGCGAAACTACGTCTACTCAAACACGGTCATGCCGATGATCCGTGAGTACGGCCTGCCGATGGCCGAGGTGACCACGACGGGCTCAACCGAGTTAGAAGTCGATGCCGCGGATCCGGCACCAGCGATTGGCGGGTAACAGGGTCATTCGCCGTTCAGCTGTTCGACGGGATTGGTGCGGGTGAGCTGCCGCCTCGGTTGCCGATAGGCAGCGTGTCACGCCATAATGGGCAGATGAACGAGCCGATTGCGTATCTTGATGGTGAAATGTTACCCCAAAGCCGGGCAACGCTTCCGGTATGGGATGCCGGCTTTGTGCTAGGGACCACCGTTGTCGAACAGCTTCGCACCTTTGGCGGATCGCTGTTCCATGTCGAGGATCATCTCTCACGGCTTTACCGCTCGCTGGAGCTGGTCGGCACCGAGTGCCCGCTATCCCAGGTAGAGTTAACGGATATCGTCACCCAGGTGGCGGAGCAAAATTGGCCATTGCTCGACCCGGCCGACGATCTTGGCGTGTCGATCTTTGTCACCCCGGGCGACTCCCCTTCGCTCACCGACGGAGCCAGCGGTCGACCTCGTGTGGGAGTCCACAGCTTTCCCCTCGCTTTCGGCCTGTGGGCAGAAAAATACGAGCTCGGACAGAGGCTGGTCATCACCGACACGCGACACGTGCCTGAGGCTTGTTGGCCGACCGAGATCAAGTGCCGCAGCCGGATGCACTATCACCTGGCCGATCGTGAGGCGCAAAGTCGCCAAGCGGGAGCGCGAGCCCTATTGCTCGATATAGAGGGGAACGTTGCCGAGGCCTCGACCGCGAACGTGGTGATCTATCGCGAGGCGGAAGGGCTCCTGGCTCCGCCGATGAGTCATGTCCTACCGGGCGTTAGTATTCGCGTTCTGCTTGCGCTGGCAAAGAAACTCGGTATTCCTACAAGCGAGCGGAATCTGTTACCTCAGGACGTACTTACCGCTGATGAGGTTCTGCTGAGCAGTACGCCATTTTGTATTCTTCCAGTCAGCGAGGTCGATCAGAAAGCGATCGGCAGCGGCTGCCCGGGACGGGCGTTTCAGCAGCTCCTGACCGCTTTTGGCGAGCAAGTGGGGCTCGATATTGCCGCCCAGGCTCGGCGATTCGCACGTCGTGAAAACGCATCCTGACCCGGGCGTCGTGTGGCAAGAAATCACCACCGCCGTCAGCTCTGAGTTGCCGCCAGACGGTTCCTTAAAGTTTTCAAGGAATAGCCACAAGTGCTTTGAATATTGGGGCTTGCGCTGATGTGGGGCATGTCGCTGCTCATTTCCCTTTCGGATCGGAATCCGACGGAGGGTATGGAAATCGCGAGATATCTACGCCAAATGCTTGCAACTCGTGCAACTCGTAGATAAGCTGGAGGGACTGATGGGTCCTCCGAGGGGGCACTTGTTGTTTGCACCATGGAATTGCCCCGACGACTCGCACCGTAGACCTGCTACTGACCCGAAGAAGAAACACCCGATCTTTCTTTTTGCCCAGTGCGAGCAGCGCTGCGGGCGTGAAGAGAGTTGGGTGTTTTTTCTTTGGGTAACGCGAATCCTTGCTATTTCCCTGGTCTAAGCCCCGTGATTAACTCCTAAACCCTGGCAGTCGCGACCAACCGTCGCACGAACAGCAACTGACTCGGACGAAAAACGCCTGAACTTCCTTGAGCTACCTCCGGTGCATCAGCATCGGTCGTCGTGTGCTTGAGGGGTTTCAGGCGTTTTTTGTTGGACTGACCGAATGTGCGGTTTATTCCGCGCTTTGGCAATGCAGCGGTGCTTTGAGGCGGCCTGTTGCAAAAACGAGAAGCGATTTGTGTTCGCCTTTGGGCGTGCGCGGATTTGCTCATGCCGTTTTCGCAAAGTGGCATGGGAAATGCGTGTGAACAGGGGATAGGTACGTCGTGGTTGGTGCTGCGCATCGCACAGGGTGCTGCGCGATGCCGACATCGTGAATTTCAAGACGGTAGAACATAAAGGAGAAGCTTCATGGATCGACAACGGCTGGAATCTCTTTCTGAGGAATTTGAGGACGACGGTCCGCAGCAACATACGCGATCGAAACCTCAACGATCTTCGACGGGCCGATTCGCCAAGCACAAACGCAAAGGCAAGCTAGGAATTCGCGGGCGGAGTAACTTCCGCAGCGTGAGCAGCAGCGAAAAACGCGCTCGCCTAGGCTAGTAGCGAATACATCAGTGAATTCGGGGTCTGTCGATTGCCAACAGGCGGTGATCGCAGCCCCAGATGGTCGAGACGCCGACGGTTCCCGGTATGTGGAATGCGTCGGCGTTCGCATGCACGGTGTGAAGCATCGTGCTTTGCTGCGGATTTTACGACCGTATTGAGTATCTCGCTTGAATCCCCGCTGCCTGTCGGGATGCGAGCTGTGTAGAATCAAGGCAGGCGGATCAACAGCGTCGCTAAGCGAGGGCGTTTCGCTCTCCGTGATGTCACATTCGCGCCGCGGTATCCGGTACATGACGACACCAATCACGAACAAGGCACTTCTGGGGGTTGAGAAGTTCATATGAGTTCATCTTCGTCTGGCATGGGATCCTCTCAATCTTCGGGGGCAGGAGACAATGAAGGGTTTGAATTTCCCTGCTCTTCCTGCCAGCAAGCCCTTCGCGCCGAGCGGCGAATGATCGGCATGCGGGTTAAGTGCCCCAAGTGTGGTGCCGAGCTAGCGGTTCCCCAACAGCCATTGGGAAACGATGGCAGCGCTGAAAATGCAGCCGCTGCGCCGCCACCTGTGGCTGGAGCAGCGGAATCGGCATCCTTCCCGCCAACGTCTTCACCAGCGATCTCGGCAACACGTGCCTCGGAAACGCCTGCGCCGCAGCCAGCGAGTTCTTCGTCAGCAGATGAGCCAGCGGCGTCTTCGAATCCAAAGCGGTCGTCGATGTCCGACCGCCCTCCATCGGAGGCGGCTAAACGAATCCAAAATATCTTCGATCGAATCACCACCGAGATCCGCAAAGTCTACGTGGGACAGGACGAGCTCGTGCGCGGGGCACTCGTGGCTTTGTTCTCGTCCGGCCACGTTCTGATCGAAAGCGTTCCCGGTTTGGGAAAGACACTCTTTGTGCGGACGTTGGGTCGCGTGCTCGGCTGCGAATTCGGTCGTATTCAATTCACGGCCGATCTCATGCCTTCGGACATCACGGGTGCTCCAATCTTCAATATGAAGACCCAGGAGTTTGAATTCCGCCCTGGGCCCGTCTTTACGCAGTTCCTGTTGGCCGACGAAATCAATCGTTCGCCCGCCAAGGCGCATGCCGCGCTACTCGAAATCATGCAGGAGTACCGCGTTACGGTCGATCGGGTCACGCATCCAATCGAGCGGCCGTTCCTGGTGCTCGCCACGCAGAACCCGATTGAGTCGGAAGGAACGTACAACCTGCCAGAGGCGCAGCTCGACCGCTTCATGTTCAAGTTGAAGATCGAGTATCCGACCGCGGCTGAAGAAGCGTCGGTACTCAGAATGCATGGCCGGCAAACCAGTGAAGATGAGGACCTGGGCCAGCAGCTCGATGTGGTGACCTCGCCGGGAGAAATCTTGGAGCTGACCGAGCTTTGCGGACAGGTTCATGTCGAGGACCGGCTGGTTGACTACATCAACGCGTTGGTCCGCCAAACCCGACAATGGCCGCACTTCTATATGGGAGCATCGCCGCGAGCTGGCTTGTCGCTGATCCAGGGTGCAAGAACCTTGGCCGCGTTCCACGGTCGAGACTATGCCGTGCCTGACGACGTCATTGAAATCGCCCCGGCAGCCCTACGCCATCGCGTAATCATGACCGCCGAGGCCGAGGTCGAAGGCCGCCAGATCGACGAATTGCTCGCCGAGTTAATTCGTTCGGTGGAGGTACCCCGGATGTGATCTCGATCGGACACATATGCCTGCTATGTATCCTGGCCTCGGTTATCCCATTGTGGCTGTTGGCACGTCGTGCCAGGGTCTTTCCGGATCGGCGGTTGATCTACCTGTTCTTGACGCTTCCTGTCATCACGACGGTGTTGGTGCTCGCACCGGGTTCCTTCACGGTGACTCGCCAATGGGCTTTGGGAATCGTCGACGGCAGCGTCGTCCTACTTGCCGTGATCGATTTGTTATCACTTCCGCAGGTCAAGCATTTTTCGGCCACACGCAGCGCCGGCCGAATCGCCTCGCTGGGCAAGCCGCACCGCGTCGAGTTGGTCATTTCCAACAAGACCCGACGCGACCAGCAGATCAAGGTTCGCGACGACGTGGCGGAGGAGCTGCACGCTCAGCCGGAGGAGTTTACGCTCACGCTCCGACCGGAGAGTCGGTCAACGTTGCACTACGAACTTCGTCCGAAACGCCGCGGCGCGTTCAAACTGACCAAGATTTACGTACAGGTGCGTAGCCGATTGCGGCTGTGGCGGCGTTTTCTCGATTGTCCGCAGGAGTCGGTCGTTAATGTCTACCCTGACATGAAGCAGCTTTCGCAGTACGCGATGCTAGCGCGCACCGATCGGTTGACGCAGATTGGTGTCCGCAGGATGCGGCGCGTCGGCCAGGATCATGACTTCGAACGACTTCGCGATTACACCGTCGATGACAACTACAAGCACATCGACTGGCGGAGTACCGCCCGCCGTAACCGGCTCACCGTGAAGGATTTTCAGGAGAGCCAAAGCCAGCGGATTATTTTCATGCTCGACTGTGGTCGCATGATGACGAACGAAGCGGACGAGATCAGTCTGTTGGATCATGGCCTCAATGCCATGCTGATGCTTTCGTATGTCGCCCTAAGGCAGGGGGATTCCGTAGGGCTGATCAGCTTTTCCGATCGCGTGCATGGTTTCGTTCCACCGGGTGGCGGGATGAACCAGATGAACCACCTGTTGCACGCCTCGTTCGATCGCTTCCCCGAGATGGTTGAGTCTCGCTACGACCAGGCGTTCCTGTACTTGGCAGCCCATTGTCGGAAACGAGCTCTCGTGGTGTTGATCAGCAATGTCATCGACGAGGTGAACGCCAATCAGGTGGAGCGGTACCTTGGTTCACTCACTGGCCGACACCTGCCGCTAGGTGTACTGCTGCGAGATCACCGTCTGTTTGACGCTGCCAACATGGAGCAACCACAAGGGCGGGATTTGTTTCGAGCCGGTGCTGCCGCCGAAATCCTTTCCTGGCGACGACAGGTACTACGAGATCTTAACTCAAAAGGCGTGTTGTCTCTCGACGTCTACCCAGAGGACCTGACGGCTCCGCTCGTCAATCAGTATTTGAACATCAAGGCACGCCACCTACTATGATGAACGTGGGCTATGATGAAGGTGGGCCTCGTGCAACGATCGTTTCAGCCGGCGCCCGATAGCGTACGTGGTGCGCAACGCGTAACCTAACACGTCCTGACACGGATGGAACGTGGGATGTTCGACGATCTGTCAGACGCCGATCTTGCCGCGATCGAAGATCAGACGCAAGAAATTGGGCAGTATCTCTTCGACCATCTGCAGGTCGACACGCCGAGCGTTTTGGAGCGTCGCTGGTGGGATGACCGAATCATGGCGTGGGCCATGCAGGACGAGTCGGTCAAGGTGCAGATGTTCCGCTTCGTCGACGTACTTCCCATGCTCACAACCAGTGAGCAGTTGGTCGGCCATCTGCACGAATATTTTGACGAGGTGCGGCGCCAGTTGCCGTCGGCCGTGCGATTGGGCATGACCGTCGCGAAACCGGGGGGTGTGTTGGGACGGGCGCTGGCAATCGCCGCTCGTCGAAACGTCGGCTCGCACGCGCGGCGTTTCATCGCCGGGACTAACGCCGAAGAAGTACTGGCAGCGGCTTGGCGGCAGCGGAAACGGAATCACGCGTTCACGCTCGACGTGCTTGGCGAAGCGGTCACCAGCGAACAGGAGGCGGCGCGCTACTTTCAAGAGTATGTGCAGCTCATCGAAGCAGTCGCCCCCACGGTCAATGCCTGGCCGGAGGTTCCACAGATTGATCGAGCGGCGTTTGGGGAGCTGCCTCGTGCCAACGTCTCGGTCAAGTTGTCCGCTCTCGACAGCCAGGCTGATCCGATCGATCCGGCCGGAGCTATGGATCGAATTGGCAGCCGGCTCGCTGAGTTGCTAAGGATTGCTCGGCAGCACCGCACATTTATCAACGTCGACATGGAGTCGTACCACACCAAGGATTTGACGCTGGCCATCTTTCAGGATGTTCTCGAGCGAGAGGAGTTTCGCGACCGGGAGGATGTTGGCATCGTCATCCAGGCCTACCTTCGCGATTCGGAGGCGGATCTGGTCGCTCTGCGTGATTGGGCCCGTCGACGAGGAACACCCGTCGCGGTGCGTCTGGTTAAAGGTGCTTATTGGGACTACGAAACAGTCCATGCCGAAGCGGCCGGCTGGCCGGTGCCCGTGTACCAACAAAAATGGGAAACCGACGCCAACTTCGAACGCCTGACGCGATTCTTGCTTCAAAATCACGACACATTGCGACCGGCATTCGGCAGTCACAACTTGCGTTCGATTGCCCACGCAATGGCGACCGCGCGGCAGCTGGAACTGCCGGACGGGACGCTGGAACTGCAAATGCTCTACGGCATGGGAGACGCGGAAAAGAAGGCCCTGACTGACCTCGGTATGCGGATGCGGATCTACATGCCCTACGGACAACTCATTCCCGGCATGGCGTATCTGGTTCGTCGCCTGCTGGAAAACACTTCAAACGATTCATTCTTACGGGCAGGCTTTACCGAGCACGTAGCCCCGGAGATTCTTCTCATGGCACCTGGCGAAAACGGTAAATCTCAAGCGGCCACTTCCCCGGATGTGACAACTGAAGCGGGGTTGGGTGGCGCGACCGCCGCGTCTGAAGCACCGTTCTATCAGAATGAACCACTTACCGATTTCGCCGAGGAGGAGAATCGCGACGCGATGGCGGCGGCGCTCGCCGAGGTCCATCAGCAGTTGGGCCGCGATTGCCCACTCGTGATCGGTGGCGAGAGAATGGCGACCGAGGCAACGATCGACTCGATCAATCCTTCGCAAAAGAGTCAGCTTGTCGGTCGGGCCGGTTCCGCTACGGCAGAACACGCCCAGCAAGCGGTCGAAGTCGCAGCGAGCGTGGCCGCCGAATGGGCAGCGTGTGATGTAGAGCAGCGCGCCGACTATTTGCGAAAGGCGGCCGCCCTCATGCGGCAGCGGCGGTTTGAGCTAGCCGCCTGGCAGGTCTACGAATGCGGTAAAGGCTGGCGTGAAGCGGATGGCGACGTCTGCGAGGCGATCGACTTCTGCGAGTACTACGCCAAATCAGCATTGGTACTGGCGAACGCCGGGGGCGTGGACGTGCCGGGCGAGGAGAACCGGTTTGAGTACCGCCCACGCGGTGTGACAGCGGTAATCGCCCCTTGGAATTTTCCACTCGCCATTCTCACCGGCATGACCGCGGCGGCACTCGTCACGGGGAATCCTGTGATCATGAAACCGGCCGAGCAGTCGCCGGTGGTGGCGGCGCTGTTGATGGAGATCTTTGAAGAGGTCGGACTGCCGAGCGGGGTGTTAAGCTACTTGCCGGGCAAAGGTGAGATTGTCGGAGCAGCGTTAGTCGAGCATCCATCAGTGTCATTGGTTGCCTTCACTGGTTCACGTGATGTGGGGTTGGCTATCAATGCGAAGGCGGCCGCCTGTTCGACTTCCGGTACGCGAACGGTAAAGCGGGTAATCGCGGAGATGGGAGGCAAGAATGCAATCATCGTCGACGAAGACGCCGATCTTGACGAGGCGGTACTCGGCGTGGTGAAGAGCGCGTTCGGCTATCAGGGCCAAAAGTGTTCGGCCTGTTCCCGGTGCATCGTTCTCTCGTCCGTGTATGACACGTTCCTGGGTCGGCTGGTTGAGGCGGCGCGGAGCCTGGTCGTTGGTTCCGCTGACGAGCCAGGCAGCCGTGTCGGCCCAATGATCGATGCCCAGGCGATGGCCAAGACCCAGGAGTACATCGAGCTGGGTCGAAAGGAAGGCCGCGAAGTGCTCAGCGTCGATGTAGGAGAGCTGGCCGAGCAGGGGTTCTTTGTCGGCCCGCATATCTTCGCTGATATCAGCCCTGACGCTCGTCTGGCACAGGAGGAAGTCTTTGGGCCAGTGCTAGCGGTGATTCGTGCCAAGAATTTGGACGAGGCGATTCACATCGCCAACGACACCGACTACGCCCTCTCAGGCGGCATCTTCTCTCGCAGCCCTGCCAATCTCGAACGTGCGCGAGATGAGCTAGTCGTGGGCAACCTGTACTTGAATCGGCCGATCACCGGAGCGCTCGTTGGCCGGCAGCCATTTGGTGGCTTCCGACTTTCGGGCATCGGCTCTAAGGCAGGCGGGAGCGACTACCTACTGCAATTCGTCGTTCCGCGCACGGTGACAGAAAACACGATGCGGCGAGGATTCGCTCCTCCTTCCGGGGCGGAGCCGTCTGATAGCGACGGCTCAAGCTAACGGCAGGCGACGCGTTTACAGCTTGCCACGTAGCTTATTGATGTCGACAACCAGCGTCTGGCCTTCAGGGTCGGTCTTGGCCAGACCATCCGCAGCGTCCAATAGTTCACGGGCGACATCGCTCTTACCGGCGCCAATGTAGCCGTCGGCCAGATTGTAGAGTCGGTAGGCCTTCTTAAGTCGATCGTCCTTGTTGGCTACGGCGTCGATTTGATCGACGATTGCCCGGGCTTCGCCGAGCGTCTTCAGGCCAGCGGCGGCATCGTTACCTACGAGCCGTTGTGCCTTGGCAACGGCGACCATCGCCTGGGCCTTGCTGCTCCAGTCGTTGACCGACGCGGGCAACTTGATAAGCAAGTCGTATACGCGCTGCGACGCTTCGGAATCGTTGACACGGGCGTAGCCGTCGAACATCAAAGAGAGCACCTCGACCTTGTCTTCGGCCAGCGTAATCTGATCAAACAATTTTTCGGCGGCGGCAAGATCCTCGGCCGCCAGATCGGGACCGTCGCGACGGTCGGAATCAAGCTTAAGAATCGCCAGGCGAACGCGAAAGCGAGCCACTTGTGCAGGCGGTACACCCTCGAATTCCTCATTGATGACGCTGTAAGCCGCTTTTGCACCGATGGGATCGTCGGCGGCCAGGTGGGCCTTGGCGAGTTTGAGAATAGCTTCGATTTGCTCCGGCGGGTTGTCGATTTTCTGGGCCGCCTCGAGAGCAGCGGCGCGGCTCTTTTTGGCGCCTGCTTGATCGGCTAGACCTTCCAGTTCAGCGCTAAGGTCGATGAAGCATTTGGCCTGGGAGACGGAACTGTTCTTCTTGAGGCAAGCATCGTGTTTCTGGGCACTCGTTTGCCCACCGCCACTATCGTCACCGCCGCACGAAGTTCCCGCGACAACCAGTAGCAGGACCGAAAGCCAACCTAGAGCGTTTGTGTGCCTCTTCTTCATCGCGATTTCCCTTGTGTTCGTGACGATCTAGTTTCTCTGCGCCATGTGGGCTGACCTGCCTTGCGGTCAGCGGATTCAAAGTTCCTAACAAGAAATATACGAACTCCCTCTCGCGGGCTCCAGAGTCCGATTCGAAAAACGATTCTTGTTTTATTCCCAGGGGCGGGGCCGATCACGGCGACGCCGACAGCCTAAAATTGTAGCGAAATCGTGGATAGACGGGCCTCGGTTTCGGCCATCAAGGCGTCTTCGGCAGCCTCGTCGGCCGCTTCGTAGGTCACGCTGAACCGCAGAAAATTTCCGGCGTCGTCCCAAGGAACCGTGCAGATCGAATGTTCGGTGATCAGGTACTGGCTCGCTTCCTCGCCGTTCGCAAAGTCCGGGCCGCCTTCGACGCCGACCGGGCTCTTGGTGTAGAGGAAGTAGGTTCCGCCCGGCATCTCACACTCGAATCCACAACGCTTGAGCATCGCCACGAGCTTCTCCAGACGGCGTTTGTACTTGGCGTGAATCGCTTGCGGGATCGAAGCGTCATCGAGGGCAGCGGCCGCCGCCTTCTGAATGGCAATGAACTGCCCCGAGTCGGTGTTGTCTTTCACATCGGCGAAGGCACTCACCAGGCGTTCGTGGCCACAGACGAAGCCCATTCGCCAGCCGATCATGTCGAAGCCCTTCGACAAGGAATGAACTTCGACGCCGACGTCGCGTGCTCCCGGTACCGAGAGGAAGCTCAACGGTTCCGAGTCAAAGCTGAGCATGATGTGCGCGGCGTCTTGCACGACCACGATCTCGTGCTGCTTCGCAAAGGCAACGACCTTTTCGTAGAACTCACGCGTCGCGGTCTTGCCGGTCGGGCTATTGGGATAGCAAATCACCAGCAGCTTAGCCGCGCGACAGATGTCTTCGGGAATCGAATCGAGGTCGGGCAGGAAATTGTTTTCCGCCAGCAGC
>Ga0180432_10001097_pt1 | contig 43414 bp, 54 predicted proteins | sample SS_ome_10_FD_132414 | JGI IMG/M metagenome (GOLD analysis project Ga0180432, IMG submission 132414) | Hypersaline lake sediment archaeal communities from the Salton Sea, California, USA - SS_1_MS_2 metaG | ecosystem: Environmental > Aquatic > Non-marine Saline and Alkaline > Hypersaline >... | reverse complement strand
TAGATATGAGTATTATTCAAGAACATAGAACAAATGCTATGGACATGGAAGAGTTTGATCTAGACTACGATGATCGACTCTACATGGAACGTAGTTGTATTAGAGAATTTGTTTGTCCAGGACAAGCAAGTGTTCTCTATGTTCTGTGGGATCGTGCTGATAATGTGGAAGCTTCTTTTCGCATTGAACACTTTGACCTGGAGGTTGAGTAATGTTGAAAGCAACACGGGTGACTACTCTGGAAGACAAGCAGAAGTTCTATCACCATTGTAACATCTACGTTACTTGTGATGAAGCTGAGATGACGAAGCATCCTGCGTTCAACTGTGACGGGGTGCTTGCTTACCACTACCCCAGACGAGGACCGCGTGTTCCGGTTCGATTTTCTCCCCAGGAAACCGTATTCATTGATGTAGAGGTGACGTAATGGGGCAGCTAAACTACTACGCCAGCGTTGACGGCCTGTGCTATCAACTTGCATTAGTTGGGGGTCGTATCACCAGTGCTGATGCGATTCCAGCAGAAAGTCCGGCACATGTTTCTAATCTGCGGGCAGCGTTGCCTCTGATTCAGTTGTTGCTGGACAATCCCGAAGAAGCCAAGCTATTGCGTGACGCCTTGGCCCTGACGAAAGAGGATACCAATGGATAATATCATCGACAACACCAGCATGTTCGACCGCGAGGACGACACTCCCAAGCAGAATCCCGATCCCACTCCCGAGCCCGATGCCCAGGACCAGCCGGTAGACGAGCTGTTTTCCGTCCGCCTGGTGCAGCGCAGTGACGGCACCCTGGCGGTTGAGGTTGATGGCAACCCGTCGCTCACTGACATGGAGATGCTGCTGCATCGAGCACATGCCGGAGTCACTACCCGCATCCAAGCCGAGACTACTGCGGCCATGTTGCTGAACGCGCTGGGTGCTGGTGGTCCGGGCGGGATGATGTAGCCATGCCCAGCCAACCAACAGCGTGGGATGCACGTAATACCCTGCACGCTCTGAAGCTGTGGGCCACCGGGGTCATTGACTTGGGTGGCTTCATAGAGTTGTGCATGGAAATCTACGACGAATATCTCGTAGATGAACTAGACCTAGCACCCCAGGAACCAGAGGAGGAGTGATCGTGGACAGAATTGAGGTTGTCTACTATTCCGTAGAAGGCAAGTCATACGGCGTCACATACCACGCACGAAAATCAGAAGCGGAAGTCGCCGCACTGACATCGCAGGATGCGAAAGTTATTACCCACGTGCTGCATGTTAGTCCGGATTCAATCGCGGCAATTCTGAATCGTGCGGTCAACCGCGTTGACGATCCGCGGCCCAAGGAGGATTAACATGACCAGCCACCCGCGCACACTAAGAGATTTCACCGGACCAAGCCGCGCCAGTGGCAACCAACTCTGCTACAAAAATTGCCCAGTGTGCGGGTCGCAATCGTGGAAGCTGTACGTCAATCCCCAGACCGGCAAGTGGTTCTGCCATGCCGGTAGTCACGGCGGCGGCGGGTGTGTTGACGTGGGCCTGCCGTCTGATCCGGGCGCCGCACTTCGGGAGAAGCTACGCGACCCCGGCAAGACAGAGACGTTCTGGCCCGAGATTGAAATGCCGCCGTTCACGAAGCTCAGCAACGCCGCCCAGCGTTACCTGGTCGGACGCGGCTTCGCGCATAGTTTGGACAAGTTCTGGGAGATGAAGGACGAGGCGCGCGTGCTGGTGCCTTACTTCGGGCCAGCAGGACGTCTTATCTACTGGAATAGCCGAACGTACCTGCCGAACGACAAAGGCCCTAAGTACAAGGCGGCGCACGGGCGACATCCCCTATACGTGCTGCCCAGGTGGCAGCCAGCCAAGCATGTGGTGCTGGTGGAGGGCGTGTTCGATGCGATGGCGGTGCAACATGTGGTAGACGAGGACACCGGTGTCGTGGCGCTTGGCGGCAAGTCTATGCCTAGATACCTTGTACCTGACCTTATGCGCCTGGCAACCGGCGCTATCACAGTCATGCTGGACAGCGATGCCCAGGGTGCGGCGCTCAAGTTGCGCACGCAGTTGTCACTGTTCCGCGCAGTCACCATCAAGACGTTGCCGCCAGGCACAGATCCGGCGGACACAGATCCACACGAGTTAAGGAGTATTATCTATGGCTGACAGCAAACAGACGACAGGACTGAGCCGTGCGCTAACAGACGCCGAGCTGTTGCAGCGATACGGACGAGACCCGGCCACATGGGAGGTCAGCAAGACCACTGTCAGTGAACGGGCCGGAGTAATCCAACAGTGGAGTACGTTCAAGCGGCGCGTGTTGGATGTGAGATGGCCGGTGGTGCAGCCGGTGCAGGCACCCGACCTCAAGCTGGATGTGGTAAGCGGGCCTGCTGGTCCGCGCACAGTGCTGATTGTGCCGGACATGCACGTCGGCTATCGCAAGCTGGGCAACGGACACTTGAAGCCGCTGCACGACGAGCGCGCCTGTGCCATCGTGGCCCAGATCATCCAGGACTACCAGCCTGACATCGTGGTCATGCTGGGCGACAACCTGGACCTGGCCGAATGGAGCAGCAAGTACTTGGTCACGCCCGACCTGGCGCAGACCACGCAAGCCTCCCTCAACTACCTGGCCAGTTGGATCGCCTCGTGGCGGGAGTACACTGGCAAGGTCTACTATCTGGAGGGCAATCATGAGAAGCGGCTGCCCGACGCACTGGTGTCCAATCTCAACGCTGCGTGCGGAGTGACGCAGGCCAACTGCCCGGACGATGCTCCGATCATGAGCGTGCCGCACATGCTGCAACTGGACAAGCTCGGCGTTGAGTGGGTAGAAGACTACCCGCGCGGCACCGTGTGGCTCAATGACAATCTGCGCTGCACCCATGCCCAGGCACTCGCTGCCCGCAGCGGCATGACGGTGGCCAACAGTCTGATCGGAGCCACGTGCTCCAGCATCTTCGGCCATGCTCACCGCCTGGAGCAGGCGCACACTACGACGCATCGTCGCCGGGGTCCGGTGGTCTATGGGGCCTACTGTATGGGCACCCTGGCCCACATCGACGGACGAGTACCCAGCAACACTGCCGCCGAGAATTGGCAGCAGGGGTTTGGTTGGGTGGATCTGTACGAGGACGACAAGTTTGACGTGTCGCAGACGCTGATTCATGATGGCGTGTGCTACTTCAACCAGGAGAAGTATTGTGGATAGAAACACTCGTATTGTGGTGGGCTGGTGCCTGAACATCCTTTGCGTGGCAGCAGTACTCGTTGTGATCTTCACGGGATGTGGACTGTTTGCGAAGACGCAAGGTTACTACGTGGAGGCGCAAGGAATCTCGCATGACAAGAACAACAAGCCGTTCGGTCATGTTTATGTGGTGATGGAAGACCGGCGTCCTGGACCCGATCGCCACCTGGCCACGTTCCAGGATCCCGTGTCGGCCTGGACGTACATGCACAACTACGACAAGCAGCCTCTGCCACCGTACCTGCACAATGCTGGGAGGCCGTAATGAGTGAACCGCGCGTGGTGTTTCTTGTGCCTGCACTGTCAGAGCTGGTGCTGGCGGGTGGTCCTTCGCTCGATCCTGAGTCAGAGGACATCCTGTCCGAGCTGGCCGACAAGGCTGGCGTCGATGCCCAGGTGGTGTTCGTCAGCACACACGAGGCGCATGCTGGAAAGCCAGACAAGATTCGCATTGGTCGTGTGACCAAGAACAAGCCTGCCGATCCGGAGTCTATTCGGGGGCAGCGCAACCGCGTGATGCAGGAGATCGAGGAGTTTGATCCAGACTGGATCCTGTGTTTCGGGGCGACCGCCGTGTCCTGCGCCACGAACAAGGGCAATGACAGCGTGGCCAACAATCAGCGCACCAACATGCGCTTCGAGGGACTGGACATCCCAGCCATCGCCACGCACTCGCTGGAGTACACCAAGGCCAAGCACGGGTTGCGCAAGTGGTTGCTCATGGATCTCCAGGCTGCCATGAACGGGCACGTGGAAACAGCATGGGGTGACTATGAAGTTCTATCACCTAATACTCCTGAGTGGAGCAGTTGTCCTGCCCCTCTGCATGGCTTGGACAGTGGCGCGTTCCTTGGGTTTGATCTCGAAACCTATCCCGGACTGGATCCGTGGCATCCCGACGCTCGGATACGCATGGCTGTTGTATCTGACAAACCTGGGCGCGCATGGGTGGTCCAGTTGCCGCCGGATAGCACGATCCCGGCCTGGCTCGACGAGCTTCTGCGGCGGCCTGATCTGGTTAAGTGCGGTAGCAACATCAAGTTCGACTTCAAGTGGATGCAGCGATTCGGGTATGACGTGGTTAACATGTGGGATACGTCTACTGCCGAGCATATCATCGACGAGACAGACCCACTCAAAGACCTCAAGTCCCTCACCTTCCGATACCTGCCCAGGCTGGCCGATTACAGTAAGGGACATCGAGCACTCGTGGCCGCTAGAGGTGGATGGGAGCACGTCGCTGATGACGAACAGTATGACTACGCTGGCGCCGACGGTGAAGCATCAATTGCCGCTGCCCAGGGCCAGAAGGTCATTATTGACGGGGCAGGACTCGGCAAGGCGCACGCCCTCATGCGAGGACTCTATCCCGTACTTGGATCCATGGAAGCAAGAGGAGCTTGCGTCAGCCGGGAGACGAACGGCGAACTCGACCAGCGATTCCAAGAAGAGCTTGCGTCGGTACGAGCCGCCATCTGTGACCAGCTCGGACCAATCAACCCAGCGTCCCCCAAGCAGCTAGTAGACGCCCTGCATGAGAACGTGCCTGACATCAACCTGGTGCTCAAGAAGCATCACACGTCCAGGCTGTTTGCTGGCAAGTACTACAAGCTGCCGGACGACGACGACGAGTCCTTCTCCACGCAAAAGGCAATCCTGGAGCGAGAGTCGCACAAGCATCCAGTGATCGAGGATATTCTCATGTTCCGCAGGCTGTCCAAGCTGCACGGAACCTATGTGACGGGACTGGCCGAGAAGCACATGGTGGATCACCCTGACGGGCTTACCTACGTGCACACCAGTTACCGCTCCGACGTGGTGGAGACGAACCGCCTGTCGTCGCAGGCACCGAACAACCAGAACATCCCGAAAAAGCCGGACGCCGAGGACGACCATGCTATTCCGCTGGAGCTCAACATCAAGCGCCAGTACATCAGCCGGTTCGCAGGCGGCTCCATCATCGAGGGTGACCTGGGGCAGGCCGAGGTACGCGTGGCGGCGTGGCTCAGCCAGGACCAGAAGATGATCGACGCCATCGCATCCGGCGAGGACCTGCACTATCGCATGGCCAGCATCGTCTACGACAAGCCGGTCGACAAGGTGACGCCGCTGGAGCGGCAGCACATCAAGCGGACCACGTTCCTGTTGATGTACGGTGGCGGCTCCCGCACGCTGGCTGCCCAGTTGGGCATCAGCAAGGATGCGGCGCAGGCGCTTATCGACGGCTACTTTGCCACGTTCAGTGGACTGGACAACTACATCAAGCGCATCCACTCCAGGGTGCAGCGCGACCACTTCGTCGAGACGCCGTTCGGATTCCGGCGCCGCTTCATCGCACCGGACGACTGGGACACGTGGCCCGGCTGGCGGATTCAACGCCAGGCTTGGAACATGTGCGTGCAGAACCCAGCAGCGTGCATCACCTACGCTGCGATGATCGGCCTGGAGGAGGCCATGCGCCGTGCCGCGCTCCAGTCCCAGTTGGTGTTGCAGGTGCACGACAGTGTTATCGTCGACACTTATCCTGGGGAGGAAGAGGCGGTCTGCGCGCTGGTGCGCAACAATATGACTAACCCTGATCTGGAACGCTGGGGCGTTACTGGATTTGACATGCCACTGGTGAGTGACGTGGAGATCGGAAAAAACTGGGGCGACATGCAACTTGTCGCTTGACAACTGCCAGAAAAACTGGTATAATAATAGTAGAGGGGAGTACCCCACTACTACTTTCAACCTAATGAACAGGAGAACAACACATGGCTGGACTGCGTAAGCCCCGCACCTACAAAGTTAACCGCGCCGCTAATAAAAATGCTCTCAAGAAGAAGACTGTCTTCTTTAACTTCGGTGAGGGCGTGCACCGTCTGCGGGTCGTGCCGCCCATGAACGAGGACGGCATGATCTTCGTGAAGGCCACCAATCATTACAACTTCGAGAGCTCGGAGGGTTATGGGATTGCCCCGGCCTGCATGGTCGAGCACGGTGATGGTGACTGCTGGATCTGCCGCCTGGTGAACTACCTCAACTCCACCGGCGATCCTGGCGACGAGAAGATTGCGGCCAAGATCAAGCCCAGTAGCAAGTGGCACGTCCAGGCGTTTGTCTGGGATGGCGAGAAGTACGACGGCCCGTTCCTGTGCGGCTTCTCGAAGGGTGCTGCGGACCAGGTAAACGACCGACTGGACGAGTTGGATGCGCTGGACTCGGCGTACTTCTGCGATCCTGACGAGGGCTTCGATCTCATCGTGACGCGCAAGGGCACCAGCTTCAAGGACACCCGCTACAGCGTGTCGTGTGGCAACAAGGTGTCTAAGCTGGACGACCTGGTGCCGGACTGGCACAACAAGGTGTTCGTTGACGTGATGGAGAAGGTTGATCCTCGCATCATGACTGCGGCCGAGATGCGCGAGGCGATGATTCGCACCTACGGGGACGCTCTCGACTGGGAGGTCATCGACAAGGAGGTCCCCATTGCCTAACGAGCTGCACCTGTCTGACGACACCAAGGCGCTGCTGTCCAGCCCAGGAGGCCAGGAAGCACGCGCGGCGTTGGCCAAGCTGCACGAGATGTCGCTGGAGATGGTGACACGCTCGGCGGCAAAGGACACGATAGAAACCATTCGCTATCAGGCAGGAGTATTGGCGGGCATTGCTATGGCGATGGACGCGCTGGACCCTCGGCGGTAGCGTTACGAATAGGGGCGGGTTTCGGCCCGCCCCAACTGGAGGAACCATGAGAGATCCAATCGGTGATGTCTATCTGAAACGAACCGAGCGAATGATCAAGCAGGCGTGTGCGGCCGACTACTACAAGCCGTCGCTGCGCTTCCGGGCCAGTGAGCTCACGTCCTGCCCGCGCCAGATCTTCCACCGCCTGATGGGAGAGCGGCCCCAGCCGCGCACTGCCCGTGGCCAGGACTACGGTGACGGCGGGGACGCCGCGCATGACATCCTGCGCCAGGCACTCAAGGACGAGGGATACGAGATCGGCGGCATCGAGTTCAACGACACGGGACAGGTGGAAACCAAGTCCCACGTCGGGGAGTTCGAGTTCAAGGATGAGACGATCAAGGTGGCCTGCCGCCTGGACGGACTCATCGACCACGATGGCAAGGACGCCGTGTTCGAGGGCAAGTCGGTCGGGTACTGGAAGTACAAGCGAATGGTGCAGGCGTATGATTCTGGTGGGGCCGACCGCTTGCTCCAGCACATCGAGAAGCACCATCTGTCCTACCTCTGGCAGTGCCAGGCCAACATGCAGATCTTCGACAAGCCCTGGGCTTGGCTGGTGATCTACGACCGCAGCGAGTGTCGGATGGGTATCCACCCGAACCGCGACGGCATGGAGATTGTGGGCGGACTGTGGCTGCCCAGGGACGACGAGCTCTGGAACGACACGATCTTGCCCAAGCTGTACCGCATCCAGCGTGCAGTGAAGAAGCAGGCGGCGCTGCGGCCCGCCGAGCTCCCCGGTTCCCAGGCGTGCGACTGGTGCGCCTTCTCGCACTGTTGCCACGACGCCATCCAGCGTCGCCAGCAGGGCCTGGAGCCTGCGGTGCTGTACCCCTGGAAGCTGGAGGGCGAAGATGCAGGATAAGATCGTGCAATTGCACTCGTTCGAGTACGAATATGAAAGCGAATGGGGCCGCGCCACTGCGATTGAGCTCCTGGCACTATCACATTCTGGTCGCGTCTATAGCTGGAATGCAGACAGGTGGGTGCTACACTCCGACAGTCCCGAGCTGGAGGTAACTACCGATGAATAGCAAACTAACACACGGCCAGCGTATGCAGATGTACCGATCTGCTGGCAATATCGTGCTGGTAGACTTCGACGGCACCATTGCCGACTTCCAGTATCCACGCATGGGACCGCCGATCGCTGGCGCCCGCGATTTCCTGCAAGCAGTGAAGGACCGCGGGCTGGACATTGTGCTGTGGTCGAGCCGACTCAGCCCGCAGTATCGCACGCTGCCCGAACGGCGCGAGATGGCGCGGGAGATGGAGAACTGGATGCGGCGGAACGCTATGCCGTTCGACGACATTGACATCGGGAACTTCGGCAAGCGCCTGTCGCTGGCGTATGTCGATGATCGCGGCATCGGTGCCGGATTGGATGTGCCTTGGGAGCACGTGCTGACGAGGTTGGACGCCATCCATGATCGTGAGCTGCGTCGTTGGGAGGACCGATAATGTATGATGGTGACACCAGCAACAACATTATCATTGCGCTAAGCGGCAAGGCGGGGGCAGGCAAAAGCACGCTGGCGCGCATGCTTAAGCGCTACATTGAAGACCACATGGCAGATCGTGGCGCGCACATTCCAGTAGTCACGACAAGCTTTGCCTCCGAGCTGCGGCGCGAGTGCGCCAACGCGTTCCCAAAGGTCGACTGGCACCAGAAGCCTACTCCTCCGTTGGTGCGGCGCATGCTCCAGACCTGGGGCCAGTTGCGGCGCGAGGGTGATCCCAACTATTGGGTGCGCGCTTGGGCGCGAAACTTGCCGTCCGGTGCCGTTGTCATCGTGGATGATCTGCGATTCACTAACGAAGCCATGTATCTGCTGACCGAAGAGAACTCTATGCTGGTGCGCATTAACACTGTGGACAACCCAATGGCGGTTGACGCAGATGTTAGCGAAACGGATCTGGACACGTTCGATTATTTCGCACTGGAGCTGGACGTGGAGTATGGCGACCTGGAATCGCTGCTGTATCCCATCTGGCAATGCCTGCGCAACCGTCCGCAGTACACCCTATTTGCGGGAGGACGATAATGCACAACCGCCCAGAGATCCGAGACTTGCTCAACTATCTGAACGAGCACGGTGAAGAGCTGGATGGATACTTGGTGCATCTGTGCAGGGACGTTTGCTTCCTGGCTGACCAACTTGACGAGGCCAATGCGGACATGTTCGCGCAACTGTACGGCGGGCACTAGTCCAGGGAGAGCACAATGGACTTGCTTCTGTATAATATTCTAGTTGCGTTGTGCCGCAAGAGCACGTGGCACCACTACGCTGACGTACTGACCGAGGACGTGTTCACAAACTCGACGGTGCAGGCCATCTACGGGCATTTGCGCGAACTGCACCAGCACGTTGACGACAACCTGACAATCAACATGTTGCGTCTGGACATTCAAGCGGCATACTGCAACCGCCCTGACCGGGCCGAGGAGCTGCTGGACGTCGTGGACCTCATGGACACACTTGAACCCATACCCCAGGAAGCGCTGGAGCGCTATGTGCGAAAGTTCGTGGAGCGAGAGATTGCGTACAAGACTGCGTGGTATATCTCGAATCATGCCGACGAAGATGACTTCGATGTCCACCATGCTGCGAATATACTGGAAAGAGCCGTGGACGCAGGAAACATGGTTGACGCGCACGTCCTTTCCTATTCAGGAGCTGATGTCGGACCGGGTGACGAAAGAGTATCTGTTTGTAGCCTGGGCCTATCAGATAAGCTGGATGGCGTATTACATGGTGGGGTTGCTGCGGGGGAGCTATTGGTGTTTATGGCTGGTCCTGCGCGCGGCAAAACTTCTTATCTGTGGAAGGTAGCAACGTCGGCAGCGCAATCTGGTTTGAACGTGCTGGGCGTCACTTTGGAAATTAGCGGCGGCAAATGCGTGCGACGCATTGACCAGTGCTTGACTGGACTCACGTCGGAGGAGTTGGTCACTGCGCGGTCGGCGGTTCGGTCTGCGCGCAAACAGTTGGCGGGCGAGTTGTGGATTAAGGACTGGTCATACAAGGGCATCACAACTGACGACATCGGCGCACTTGTGCGCCGCATGCGCAAGAATGGCCAGGAAGTCGATCTCCTCATGGTTGATTATCTGGAGCTAGTCCGCCCCGCCGCATTCAATCGTAATTCGGAACGACACAACTACGCCAGAGTGGTGCAAGACATGCGCGCGTTGGCAGTAGAGCTGCAAATACCAATTGTCACTGCCTGGCAGGTGAATCGTGCAGGCAGCGATAACTGGTTGATCTCAGAAAAGGACGTGTCGGAGTGCTGGGATATGGTGAAAATAGCTGATATTATCCTGGGCCTAAACCAGACACCGCAGGATAAACAAGAGAGCTTGATGCGAGTAAACGTCATCAAGCAGAGGGAGGGAACGGCGCGGCCGCAAGTTCCTTTGTATTCGGATCTTGACCGCATGATTATAAAAGACACCGGAGGCGGACATGACGACACGACAACTGCTGTTTGCGAAGAAAGTTAGGTCTCAAGACTCTGGTTGTCAAGAGTGGATTGGCGCACGTAACCAAAAAGGCTACGGCAATTTTTGCGATGGGCAAAAAGTTGTCAAAGCACATCGCTGGGCCTGGGAGCAGCGGTACGGTCCTATCCCAGAGGGAATGCACGTGGACCATGTGTGTCGCAATCGAGCTTGTGTAAACACAGATCATCTGCGACTAGTAACGCCTGCTCAGAATGTACTTGAAAATAGCTCCAGCATAACTGCGACCAACGCAAAGAAAACTCACTGTAAACACGGACACAAGTTTACGCCTGAAAATACATACCTACGACCGAATGGGGGTCGAGATTGTATTACTTGCATGAAACGACGGGATAGGGCTCGTTATGGCCAACAACGCAACTTGGAGGATCGGTCTTGATTTGGGATTCACGATGTCAGGGGCTGTACTGTGTCGCGGCCCCAGCGACCCGGTAGCCTGGGAGCTGCACCAACTAGGGACTGGCCGCACTACATTCGACAACGTGCGCGCGCAAAGTCTGGCGACAACGCTAGTGAACTGCGTCATGCAGTGGATTGACGACTACAGCATAGACGAGCTGGAGATTGCCATTGAGACTCCAGTGTACAAGCGCAACCCGGCCACCCTCATGCTGCAACTGCGGCTGTTGCAAGAGGTTGAGACGGGGCTGGTGATGCTGGTGCCCAGCCTGTGTAGCCGTAGTTGGATTACAGAAGTCAACCCCAGTACGTCCAAGAAGTTGCTAACGGGTAACGGCAAGGCCGAGAAGCCGCAGATGGTGGCTAACTCGCCGTGGTCTAACTGGAAGGCAGACGGTGTGCTGCGCAACTTTGATCAGGCCCACACGCTGGCCGACGCTTGGGCGCACGCCATGAGCGCACCAGTGCGCCAGCACGATTTGAATGCAACGCGCCTGGTGGCCAACACTATGGTGCTAGATTGGAGAGCTGATGACTAAGGAACACGCACGTTTCGTGGCAGACGTAATCGCCACGTTCATGGTCGGCAGGTTGATGGTGCGCGGCGAACGTGTCGCTGTGGTGCGCGACCCGTCCGAGGAGAAGATCGGCAGCATCATTCTAGCGCCCGAGGCTCAGCGGAAGGAGCCGCGCGGTACGATTGTAGCTGTTGGTGGTGGGGTGGATGACAACGAGGACATCCAGGTAGGTGACCGCGTAATGTATACCAAGTACAGTCCGATTCACTTCACCATTAATCTGCCGACTGGCGAGAAGGCTGACGTGGAGCTGTTCCACATCAGCGACATCTACATCACGTATGCGGACGGCGACGTGGAGGACGAATGCGATGGGCAGTGATATTGGCCGCTGTGCTGCTGTTAGTGAGCTGCACCGCAGACATTCCGATCCACTCCGACCCTATCGAAGACGATATGAGTGGACCAACATCACCCGTCGACTCGCTGACAGTGACGTGTACATGGAGGGCCCCTATGGAGGGCGGGGCCGTCGAGTTGTACGAGCTAGTCCTGAGCACGGGGCAGACAGTGGTGACGGATCGGACCAAGATACGGGTGAGAGTTCCGGCTGACCTCCGACTGCGCGCCCGTGTCCGGGGCTGCAACGACGCAGGCTGCGGGCCGTACTCCAGGTGGAGTCCATGGTTTCCTACCCGCGTTGACACACTGGACATGCAAGACACGCCCGGCGACATTCGTCGGTAGACACAAAAATACCCCCGCTGGAATACATCCGGCGGGGGTTTCTTTTTGCCTATTCCTCGCTCAGGCGACCTGCGCCGAATCCGGCCAGGCCCCACAGGAGCTTGTCTAGGAAGTCTTTGGTTGGGCTGCCGAGCGCGTCCTCGACGGTGCGCTCCAGTATCAGGATGCGTTGGTCCTTGAGCTCCAGCAGCTCGATGTAGTAGGCGCGCTGGGCCTCCAGCTCACCTTCCAGTTCTAGAATGATTTGGTCTTTCTCGTCCAGGGCGTTAACGGCCTCGGCCATCAGACTGTCGGCGTGCGCGCTTGCGGGCGTCGCGTCGTCGGATGAACTCGGCGTGGCGCTGGAGACGATCGGAAAGATCAGCGCCAGCATCGCCAGTGCGAGGACGAGTACCCACCTCCAGCTTGGCCGAAAGCTCTGCCGCCTTGATGCGCTCCTCGTACTTCTCGCGGGCATGCTCCGCTCCCTTCATTTCGTCTTCCTGGGCGGCTTGCACCTGTTCCCTCACCTGCTTGCGCTGGACGTACTTGTCCTTAGCGAACACGCCAGCCAGGAACAGCACAATGCCGATCGCTGCGCCGATCAGGTAGTTCTCGCCCATACTATCTCCTAGCGATAGCGCCCAGACTTATTCGCACGCTTGCTGCCTGCCTGGGCAGTAGCAGAACGCTGCTTTTCTCGGCGCGAGGTCTTCTTACTGCCGATCACCGCGTTGTGATACGCGTCGCTGGCAGTATTCGGGTTGAGCCGGTAGCCCTTGTCCACCAGCTTCTGAATCTTCTTGCGCGCCTGTGCGACGCGTTTGGCGGGATAGCGCTTAGCCATCACTGCCTCCCTTCTTGCTATCTGCATATGCCTTAGCAATATACTGAACAGCCTTGGCGCCCAGCACGAACTCGATCAGGCGCTCGAAGACCATGGCGTTCTCTGGCGTGAAGTTGTGCAGCATCAGCACCGCGATGCAGGCCACAACAAACAGCGCCTTGAAGCCGGTCGTGCTGTATCCGATCCGTTTCAGGAAATCCCACATTAGCGGTACCTCGGTTTCGACTTGGCATATGCCTGCGTGCGGCGCGTACTGGCAGTAGCGCGCTTCGGCTTGGCCTTGGCGAACATGCGATCCCAGGCGGTAAGGTCACCGGGCTTCTTTCCTGCGCGCGCAGCAGCGGCGTCGCGTTTCACGCCCACCTTGATCTGCCACCTGCGCAGCTTGCTTAGCTTCTTGGGCATTACTTCTTGCCCTTCTGCTTGCGCACGGCATCTTTGTACGTCATGCTGGCGTTGTCGTACTTGAGCCGGTAGCCGCGCCGCACGAGATCGCGCACGCGCGCCTTGGCGCGATCATGCTTGATCAACTTGCGTTCGCGCTTGGGTCCTGGTCCCAGTACACGTCTGCGTTTGGTTGCGGCCATGTTTACTCTTTTCCGACGTATTCTATGTAGTCGACGTCTGACAGCTTGAAGGTTTCAAAGTCCGCCCATCCGCCGTCTTCATCCCAGGTGCCCGCAAGCAGGACGCAACATCGGCCCTCGCTGTTGTGCGCACGAGACAGAAGCCAGCCTATAGACCAGCGGCGCGTGAGTTCGCTGCCGGATGTGATGTCCAGCCACTCGACTATGACCACCGGCGTATTGATGGGAGTCTGGTTATCGTAGCTCATCCATCACCTCCGCGCAAATCTGGCGCAGTTCGTCCATATCGAACTTGCTGCCGGGGCAGGACTTGTTGGCGTACTGGCGGTGTGGCACCAGCGCGTCCACGCCTAGTCCATGTCGAAGTAGCCACGGAGCCAGTACTCTCCGGCATGCCGTGACAAGTCGTAGTCGACCAGGAGGAGCCGCGTCAAAGTCACCGATGAAGCAGAATCCAAGCGACCGCCGGTTCTGGCCATAGCAATGCGCGCCGGGCTGTACATCGGGCCGTCCAAACATGCAGACGAACCGGCCGCCCACGTCTTCGATGCCTGCGTGGTAGCCAATATCGGACCACCCTTTCTCGTTGACGTGATATGCGTGAATGGCTGGCCAGGACACTGTGTGGCCGTCCTTGGTCTTACTGTGGTGAATCACCACTCGATCCGGTTTCAGCATTGTGCCTGCCTCCCATATTCTGGATGATCCACTTAACGTCGTCGCGGATCTCTGCGACATCTTCCTTCAAGGATCGGTACTTGACGTCCGTAATGAGCTCGGTAGACTCAATACGCTGGTCCACTTCCTGCTTGCTATACACGTCCCTGTTGGCCAGGGCCACAGTAACTGCGGCCAGGCCAGCCAGGAAGGTGAGAACCAACGTGCGGTACAGGTCGGTGTTGAGCTTAATCGACTTCATTGTCAAGTCCAATCTTTTCGATGTATGCGCCGCGTTGGTCCGCGGGTAGTGCCATAATGGTGCGCAGCTCTTCCTCAATCAACTGCGCCTGAAGTTCGGCTCTGGCAACGTTGCCGACGTCCAGTCGAATACCGTTGTCCGCCAGCGTCTGGACTGCATCGCTGAACGCGTCCTGGTCCCCAGCGTTGAGGGCCTTACGGATGCGCACCGAAGCCTGGAGCACGGCAGAGGCGCGCGCATTCTCCAGGTCGCGCTTGTATTGGCGCTTCTCCTGCGCGATGCTGTCGTTCATGGACTTGAGGCCGGTCACGGCTGCGAACAGATCCGTGCCCATGCTCTGCTCCATGTCGTTGGGATCCGGTAGCGTGAAGTTGTACTGGCGCTGGAGATCTCCGTTGCGGTCGTACTTGTTCACCAGCTCCATGGCCGACCGGTATTCCTCGTTGTTGCCCTCCATCAGAGCCATCACGGCCGCGCGCGTGGCGTGGATGCGCTGGCCAATGGTGCGCGTCAACGGCAGGAATTGCTCAACAGTTTCATTGAGCTTTACACCAGCTTCGTGCAGGCGCTGCGGATCGCCGTACCCCATTGTCGAGTTAGCAAGCTCGGCCATGTAGTTAGCGCTGACACCCAGCAGCTCCACGCCCATGGACCTGGCGTCAGACAGCCGCTTCGGCGCGTAGCCAAGTCCGACGTAGCTGCTCATGTCGATGCCAAACTCAGTGGCAGCAACACGCTGGATCCAGCCGCTGATCATCATGTAACGATGGAAGTAGCCGGGGTTCTTAAGACTCATCGCCAGCAGGGCCTCAGTCTGCTTGGGAATGAACGACAAGAACTGCGTGGCGCCTGCACCAAGAGACCTGGACAGCGTGGAAATCATGGTCGGCTTGCCGAGCACGCCGAACATGTGGTTAATTTCCTCTGTGTACCGAATCGCCTCGGCCAGGATAGCATTGCCGCGTCCGTTCAGGAAAGCGTCCTGAACATTAGCAAAGCCCTGCGCGCGCGCCAACCGGTGTGCCGCCGCGTGGAATCCGACTCCGCGAATGTACGCCTCAGTCTGGTTGACGGACGGATACCCAAGCCCAACATTAGATAGGGCGTCGTTCAGCTTTCTGAACGCACCGTCCTCCATGATCTTGGCGTACTGCTTGGTAGTGCCTGCCGCGCGTGCCAATGCCTGGCCTTCGGCCGTCGACATGATCGATGCATGGTGCAGCGTGCTGAGCAGCCCACTCTCGCCAGCCGTCGTGGCCATCGACGTGGAGAACGCCATGGGGAAGTAGTGCGGCGTAGCCGTAAGCTGGGCAGCGTATGCCGAGGACGTCACACCCATCACAGCGCGGCCCGCAGTGTTGGGCTTGTACGTGATGTCGCGCAGTCCGGGCAGGCCAGTGCGCCGCAGACCATCGGTGATATTCATGGCAAAGCTGTCAAACGCAGACCCCCACTTAGAGGGCTCACCCTTGAGCAGCGAGTTGATGCGCTTCGTCTCGCCCATGATCCAACTCTTGTGGTTGGGATTGAGCGCCGCAAACTCGCGGGCCATGCTGTCCATATCCATCAACAGCGGCTCCAGGTGCATCTTGCGCGACATGCCCGCCGCGTACATTTCAGCGATAGCACCAAGATCCTGGGTATATGCCGGGTTGCCGTCGCCGCCGCGCTCCATCAGATGACGGGCGCGCACGCGCAACGACGGGTTATTCCGAACTTCCTGGATGAAGCCAGGGTTGTTGTGGGGGTCCATCATCCAATGGACATATCCCTCGATGTACTTGTCAGTTTCGTAGATGCCCTGCTTCTGGGCGTAGAAGTCCAGAGTCTGGCGGTATCGGCGCACGGCATTGCGCGCACTCTCGGGCAGCGCATTCACCAGCGTCATATACTCCGGCGCGTCCTCTGCCGTGTTGAGCACAGCATACATCGCGTCGTTCAGCTCCAGATCCACCATCTCCAGCGAACCGTCCTTCTTGAGGCGGTAGGTGCCGGACTCTTCGAGGGCCTGGCGGAAGCTGGCCGTGATGCGCTTGAACTCCACGTCCTTCGCACGCAGTCCGCTCTGGATGCGGCCCCACATCTCCGGGTAGGTGGATTGTAGCGCGCGCGCCGGTTCGCGGAACGGGAACAGCACCTGGGCAAAGATGCCCTTGGTGGTCAGCGCCGACCAGCTCTCGGGGTACAGCCCCCGCGCCAGCACGTCGCCAGCAATCTCGCGCACTGTTCGGTTCCACTGCGCAGCCTCGACATTGGTCTTGAGCGGGTTGCCGCCCGCCGCTGTCCAGTCAAACTTCGCAGCTTCGATATCGTCCATCGCCCGCAAGTCTGCCAGCTCTCGCAGGTCAGCGCGGATATCGGCCTCGACCGACCGACGGAACTTGTTCGCCAGGAACACGCCCTTGCGACGCTCGAACGCCACATCCTTGACGGCCTCGGGGTCCACACCGCGGCGCTCGTACGGACCGGGCTGGTACTTGCCCTTCCCCTTGCGTCCGGTGCCAACCAACTGGCCGTTGGAGTCAAGCCCGTAACCGGTGGTCTTGCGCTCCAGCTCGTGAATTCGACCCTTGCGCGCCTTGTTGGCTGCCTTGGCCTGGCGCCTAGCTGTGCGGTTGAGGGCCTGGAGGTCGATGGTTCCCTCCATGGTCACGCCCTTGGGGCGCATAGCCCATGCCGTCTGGAACTTGGCGACTCCCATATCCGCGGGGGCCAGAATCTCGTCGATGGGGCGGCCGTTGATAATGTCCTGCGCCGACGTCGCCCACCACTCTGCGTCCTCGGGGCCGTACGCCAGGCGCTCGGCTTCCATGGACTCATCCCAGTGGCCGACGTGCAGGATGGACTGTCCCTCTTCGTCGATCAGTAGCGCGCGGGTGGCGTGGTCGAAGTCAACCGGCGTGTCGACCAGCAACTCGGGGCCTTCTGTGACCATCCGCTTGCCAGTGAACCGGCTTACTACAGTAGGAATGTTCTCGGGGTCAGCGTTCAACACAAACTCGTAAGTCCGCTCCCACTGGCGCAGCAAATCCTCGGGCAGATTCTTGCGCGCACCAATGTTGATGTTGCGGCGCATGGCCGACAGCAGTGCCGTCTTGCGCTTCTCCATCACAGAGGTGCTGGTGCCGAGCTCGTCAAACGCCTGGGCGTCAATGAAGTCGGCATACATCTCGTCCTGGCGAGGCACGACTTCCATCTTGTCGGCCTGGTTCGCGGCATTCTTGCTGGAGATGCCGACGTCAGCCTCGTCCATGGCGTCAACGATGATGCTCTCGACCGGATGGTCCTTGAGAGCCTGCGACGCCATAGCTTCCGCCTGGTCACGCTGGCTCTTCATCTGGAGCATGCGGCGCCGATTGGCGGGAGTGTCGGCCTTGGTGACGGCCTTCACCGCGTCGTCGTACGCGCGCTGCGCGCTCTCCAGGTAGTCGATAATCGCGGCCTTGGAACCGGTGCGCCGCGCAATGGCCCCGAGAACCCTGGAGCTGGACGACGCTGGCGCTATGCGGCGGGCTACGTTGAGAGCATTAGCAGGTACGTCGGCCATGCCGATGATGGGGTCCAAGAACACGTCCATGCCCAGGCCAACAGCGTCGTCAACGGTCTTGGCGGTCGCCGCAGCAGCCGGGCCCAGATCATTGAAGATGGTGTCGTAATACTGCTGCGTGAAGCCCTCGATCTGGTCGAGCTGTCCCGCCAGCACACTGGGATCGTCCGAAAGGTCCGACCCGCTGATGAGATGCGCTGGCAGTACGAAGTCCATGAGCTCCATGCCGCGCTCGGATTCGTCGCGCGAGAACGCCATGCCGCCCAGCGCGCCGTAGCCCGCACGCCACGCCTTCAATAGGTCGGTGCCCACCACCGCGTTGTCGCTGAACATCTGCGCCCGCTTCTGCGCTTCCTCGATGCTTTCAGGGCGTGCCTTGAGGAAAGCCAGCAGGTTAGGGGCGGGCACGCCGGAGCTCAGTCCGGACATCGCCTGGGCATGTACGGCAGGATCGCGCAGGTTACGCGTGATGTCGCGCAGGGTATTACTGGTAGCCTCCCACCACTCGTTCCAGCCGTGCGTCTCTTCGCGCGTGGCCGGATCGATCCAGGTGGGGTTGAAGCGCGCGACGGCGGTACCCCAGGACTCGCCGCGCAGCTTGCCGAACAGCACCTGCTGGGGAGCGATCAGCGGCCACATCGTTCCAGTCAGCCGCCCACCGTACGTGGCCAGGAAACCCTCGATGCCAGTCAACTCCTGGCGGGTCTGGCGCATATCGTCCGCAAACTCCAGCGGCAACAGCGCAGCCGACTCGCGGATCTCGGCGCGCTTCTTGTTGATATTGCCGTAGTCGTGCGAGAAGCGCTCAAGCCCTTCAAGCTTGTCCTTGGGCCGCTCGGGCACCTCATTGAATACGGAAACAGTATCCACGCCAGCCTCACTGGCGATATCACGCGCGGCGGAGACCCTCCCCAGGTCCTGCTGCATGGGGTCGACTTCGGCCGCAGGGCTGGTGGTGCCCAGCGACGGACGCAGCGCTTCCACTTCCGCCTTGGACATTCCCCACGCCTTGCGGTAAGCCGCCTCTTCATCAATACCCGCGGTCATGAGGTTCTTGACCATCACATCGCGCTTGTCCATGCTATTCCTCCGGCTGCATTTTCATGCTGTCAACAAACTCTGCGATAGCGGCCTGTAGCTGGTCTGGCGTCTTGTCGGTTAGCTTCACCAGCCGACCGGCCTCAGCCCACACAGCCTCAGTCTGTTCCTTAGTCAGGCCTGCCCATGCAGTTCCGTATGTCTGGGCATACTCAACCAGGTCCAGTACTGGGGTAGCAGTATCGACATCGGTCATCAACTGGTGGTCGTTCACGCTCTTATTTATGCTATTGCGCGTGAGCTCGACGTACCGGTCTAGCGGGATAATCTTGAGCATAGCCTCGATGCCGCCAGACTGTGATGCTGCTTTGGCGACCATGTCCGTATACAGCTTCGTGTATTCTTTCAGAGTCAAACTGGAGCCATCGTACAACTGATCTTCGTACTGCTTCTGGTAGGCGATGAGCAAGTCTGGCTCTGAGGCCAGCGCGCCCTCTGCCTGCTCCAGCGGTGTTAGCGTGCTACGGACCGGGTAGTCCTCCAGCACCCATGACGTGATCAGCGTACCGGCTGTCTCCCACTTCTCCGGCACATGGCCGCCCGCGCCAGCGGATCGCGCAGCAATGCCCTGGAAGATGGGCCGCAGACGCTCATCGCTCATGTCCGTGATTTCAAGCGTTTCTACCTGGAGCATAGCGTCCAGCAGGGAGCCGAGATCCGCGTACGGCAGCATATTCTGCATGAAGCCCTGTAGTGAATCGGCCCCAGCCATGGTGTCCATTTCGGAGTCGGTCCACTCAAAGCCGCCAACACGGTTCCAGATACCCATAGCCTCGCGACGTCCGTCGTTGTCGGTGGCGCGCGCAAATGCCTGGAACGCAGCGTCAAGCTGTGCATCCTTGGCGTCGGTGCGCTCACGGCGCTTGAGTCGAGTACTGGGGTCAATGCTGATTGGCAGGCCGGTCATGGCATATCCCAGCACGGCCGGATCCACCATCATGTTGCCAGTCTCGTCCAGAAACGACTCCGGATTGGCCTGGTACACCAGGTTCAGCGCGTTGCGGGCGTCTGCCAGCTCCTCCTGCTTCGCCTTGGCGTCCTGGTCGAGCCGTGCTTGCTCGTTCTGCACATTTTGGGCTGCGCCCTGGAGGTAACCAGACGTCGCTCCTGCGGCCGCCTGGGCCCCTTCTGCGCCACCGAAGGCAGCCGCCAACAGCGATGCGATGCCGGTCACGATGCCAGCCGGATTGGTGAGCTGGTCTCCGAAGCTGGCACGCTGGCCACGCGCCGCCTCTGCCTCTTGCTGCTTGGCCAGCAGGTAGTCCAGCACGTCTCGGCCCTCGCCAGTAGCACCTTCGGTACGTCGGGCCAGGATATCAGACTGCTGCTCCTGTGCGGCAGCGCGGTCTAGTCTAGTTTCAGCCATGTGCTGCCCTCCCCATTAACTCGCACCGCCAACAGCGGCGGCACCTTGCCCAATAGTTTGTCCCATAGCAGCCCAGTCAAACGGACGAGTTTCCGTAGTGGCCTGGTTGCCCAGACGCTGCTGGATGTCGTACCCAAGCACGCCCTGGGACGCGCCCAAGATGCGCTGGAGAATTGCCTGATTGGCGCTGATCTGCGCGTCGGCGCGTTGCAGCGGCATAGTCATCAGACCCTGCGCCACCTGGCCCTGCTGCTGGCTACCGATATTAGCTAGTTGCGTCTGGTATTGTCCGCCCTGGATGGCATCCAAGATGGCGCCCACCGTGCTCTCGTCCAGACCACGGCCAAGTATGGCGTCTTCGGTCTGACCGCGCACCATGCGGTAGTCGCGCTCGGCATTGCGGCGCGCCACATCGGCTGCCAGATTGGCAGATTCTGTAACCAGGTTGCGATCAGACGCGGTGGCGCGCAGATTACCGCTGGCCAGATCGCTCAGATCGCCAAGCTCCACGCCAGCCTGCTGCGCAAGTTGCTGGAGCATCGGCAGAATATCGCGTGCTTCCTGCCCCTGCGGCCCAACTTGGTTGGTAGATGTAACTTGCTGGTCACCCATGATGTCTCCTAGTCGATTCGCCTCAACGAGATGGAAGTTTCCTCCCGAAGAATGACGGCATGTGCGCTGGCAACGTTTTGCGCCCAGCGCGCTGTGAGATTTCCTGCGGTGGACGCTGTAGTCAGAATACCTGCCACCCGATGCAGCACGTCAGTGCCGCCATTAGTTTCTATGATGGCTTTGCTGGCTGCGGTGCGCGGAGTCTGTCCAGCATCCTGGAGTCCCTCGTGCCACAAGAACGCAGTACCCGTTGGGACACTCCACATGAGCTGGGCCGGAGGCGCCAGCGTGTTGGTTCCACCCGCCACCAACAGCATGTCAACCATGTATCGTGCGTTGGCCTCAACTGGTACGGACACCGACGTATCGGCCAGCGCTGTAGTGGTAGACGATGTGTCAGAGCCTTGGTCAGCAACCAGGCCGTCTGCGATCTCTCCCGTCACGGACACACTTCCACTGATAACCTGATCGGTGTACCAGTTCATGATGCCGTCTTGCAGGACATCCCAGATTTTGATGTCAGCGCCGGTCTCGTTCTCTGAATAGAATTCTAGAGAATTGTTGTTGCCGCTACCGGTGCCCATGTATTTCCAGTAGAACCCGTAGTTCTCCTGGCCAGACTGGCCGATGCGAATTGTGCCGTCTTGGTTGTCTGTCAGAAACTCTGCAATGCGTGCGCCAACTTCCGTGCCGGTGTCTACAGACAGCGCCCCAGAGAACTCACCGGTGTCTGCCACCAGCGTAGAATCTACGGTGTGCTGTCCGTATGAGCGCGTATTGCCGCTGCCGAATGCACCAAATGCGGCTGCGCCGCCCGGTTGCAGGAAGAGGTCGCCCGAACTCTGGGTGATATTGGCATATCCTCCAGAGTCCACCATCTGAACCTGGACATTGACGTCCGTACTGACAAGTGCAAGCGCCAAGTTGTCAGTGCCAACACTAGCACGCAATCGGTGGTCGATAGCAAACTCGTCGGCGCTATCATCGAAGCGGATCTCGGCGCCAGATGTGCTGCCGTCTTCGTAGAAGTAGATTACGCCATCAGAGTCAGGGCCCGAGTAGTTGACAGCGACGAAGCCGTCGATCTGCACATTGCCCTGCACCAGTGCCGTACCGTTCACGTCTAGCGTTCGGCTGGGCGTGGCTACGCCGATACCAACACGGTTGTTGATAACGTCGACGTGCAGCCCGGTCGCGCTGTTAAATTCTGGCGCGATACCCATACGAGTGAGCACGCCCGCAGCAGTGCCATAGCCGTAGTGCGCACCAAGGATTGTGCCACCATTGTAGAAGTACAGGCCTCTTGCCCATGCTCCACCGAACGCATCTGCCTGGACCCCATAGCCGCGACGGTCACCGCCCATGAAGTATGCGGCGTTGTTGGCCGTAACATCGTCTACCGCGCTAATATCCGCAGTCGACACCAGCTTGTCACCAGTAATGGTGGTGGCTCCGGTGATAGCACCGCCAACCGAGAACCCGATGTCGCCACCGATATCAATATTGCCGTCGATGATCAGGTTTCCACTGGCGCTGATGCTATCAACATTAATATCAGAAAACGTTGGCGTGGCAACTACGCTGATGGTGGCGCCATTGACTTCGATATTGGTACCGGCGTTAAGCGCCGTGATGGCATTGTAGTCTGTCAGGTCGGTGATGCTGTGCGTGTGGTCTGCGGGAGGGAACTCAACCGGCTTGTCCGCCAGTTCGCTCCACGTCAAGTCGCAGGTCACAGTCACTGCACCGGTGCTGGTGCTCAGGTTGATGCCGGTCCCAGCAGTGACGGTTGTGACGCCCACATCGGGCGCCACATAGTCGGTGATTTCAGCTAGAGTATGTGTGTGCGTGTCTGGCGCAAACACCGCAGGCTTGTCGGCAATATCGCCCCACGTCACGGCCACGGTGCCAGTACCGGACACCGTAGCCCACTGCACCTTGCCGTCTATATACGCGATGACCTGGCCATCAGACGCACCGGTAACGGGCAGATCTTCCAGCCAACGCCAGTCCACAATGTGGTGACCCTGGAGGTTGATGTCGTCTGTGGCAAAGAGGCGCTTCATGCTCTCTCCTACTGAATATCGCCGCGACCCAGGCGGACAAACATGCCGCGCTTTGTAATACTGGCCCCGCTGTTGGAGGTATCGATAGTGATGGCGGCGGTTCTTGTTATGCTGGCGGTTGTGTAAGAGCCACCGATGCTGTCGGAACCAGACTCGGAAATGGCCTGCGCCACACAACTCATTGTGGTGCTGCCAGTGACGATGCCGCTGACATTGACCCAGATTTCACCTGGATCTGATCCGTCTACGGCAATACTGCCAACCGTGTCACCAGCAATTCGCACCAAGAACGTGTCGCCTGCGCCCGCGGTAACAGTAGCCAACACTTTGACGTCTACAGTGTCACCGACGCTCAGGCAGTTAGCCGGAATCGTTACCGTGCCGGAGCTGGCGTACAGAACGTCCCCAGCGCCGAACGCACCCTCATTGGCGCGGTGATATCCGTCTGGCGGAAACGTGATTGCCGTATTGCAGTTAAGCACGTTGTTGGCAAGCAGCGCCACATCGGTGCCAGCGTTCGTGGCCGCAATGCCGATCTGCGTGGCGCCCTGGAAGTTGTTGCCTTCCACTGTAGCGTACGCCGAGCTGGTGCAGTTGCAGCCGTGCCGCCCAACATCCTGCGCGTTGTTTCCCTGCACGTGCGCGCGCTGCGCGTAGAACTGGATGCCGTCGTGCCCAGCATTCGATAGCTGGTTGCCCGTGATGATCACGTCCTGCATCGGACCGGCCGCAGTTCCAACCACGATTGCGCCATTACTTGCGGCGCTGGCCCCATCCACGGCGTTGCCAGTAACCACGATGTTCTCGAAGTTAGCGCTGTACCCGCCGTTACCGGCCACCAAAATAGCTTCCTCAGACTGGCCACGGAATGAGTTGCCGCTGATGGTCACGCCGCGGATTGCCGATCCAGCACTGGCAGCCGTCAGGTTAATGGCCTTGCCGCTGGCGTCTTCGGACACGCAACCGGTGATGGTCAGACCCGACAAGTTGTCGCCAACGATGTGGTCGTCGGATCCGCCGTCGAACAGGCAACCGTTGATGGTTACCATATCACACAGCTCGGATAGCTTCACCGCATTCAGGCCGCAACGGTAAAAGCGCACGTTGTGCACAAAACTGTTCAACTGGCCGACGAGCAACAGCCCGGCCGCAGTAGCGGTGCCGTCGTTGCCGTCGATGACCAGGTTCGCCACCGCGCTGGTGCCGCCGTCTGTGGTTCGCACCACGTAACTAGCGCCCGCGTTGGCGCGGATTACGGAGCTGGGACCGGCACCGATGATGGATACGCCCGCTCCGAGCGTCACACCGTCAGTGGTGATTGTGGTGTTGGGAGGGACGAACACACAACCACTGGTCCCAGCCGCCGCAACAGCCGCCGCCAGCGTATCGTACGCCGCGGCGTTAACAAGTTTCAGAATTTTGGTGCCGCCGGTAATTTCAAAGCCAGACGCACCGGTTCCCATCACCAGGTTGTCTTCGGCCACCAGCGGCCAGTTGATATCCGTGCTGCCGAATCCCGAGTCGAACTTGTCTTGCAGACTGGCGACCCAGGCGTTCAACTTCTCCGCAGTTAGGATTTCGGTATCCTCAAACGTCGGAAAGGTGATAGCCATTATTCGTTCTCCTCATCCGAATCAATCATGAACTCGACATCGAAGCCGTGCAGCACGAAATCTTCGTTGATGTAGTCGTCAGCCGTACTCAAGTCGAACTTGAAGAAGTGGCCGCGCATGTCCAGCTTGACAGCGATGTGGTTGATTAACTGGCGAGAGGCCAGCTTGCCGTCCTTAGTGGTAAGCCGGAAGTCGTCACCGAGAACTGGCAGATTGTACTGGTTCTGGGATTCGGTAGTTGTCTCGCGGTCCTCTTGGTCAACCGTCCAGCGAATGTCTAGATCCCAGTTTCCCTTGGGCGCCAGGAAGACAAGCAGCTCTCGCCACCTCTTTGGCCTGGACGTGAGGCCCGGATCCAGTGAACGTCCAGACAGCAGAGCGGACTCGATGGTGGCAGTGTACGCCACGCCGTAGTCACTCTTCTTATACTGGCTGGCCAGCCCAACCTTGCCGTCTGCGGTGCCATGCATTGTGGTATACGCGGTCGGCGTGTCGATGACAACGCTTTGTACAAACGTACTATCGCTGGTCCAAGGCCCATACCACGCATTATTCAGCATCGAGTAGACGTAGATGGTGTCGTTATCCGTGCGACCAACTGGGCGGAAGCACATGTACACCAGGCCCTCGGTTGGGCTCCAGGCCATCTTGGCGCCAGACAGGCGCTTCAAGTCAACTCGGATGGTGCTGTTCGGGAACGGCGTCCACATGTCAGCGATGGTGGCACTGGGGTTAGAAGTTTGCAGGTCACCGTACTCGATGACCGTACGCAGCGTCGTGACGCCGCGCTGCCCCAGGATCCACAAATCATTTCCAACTCTTGCCATGCAGCGCGGACCGGCCGCTCCGTCACTGGCAGACACGTGTTCAACGCTGAACGACAACGGACTAGACCCGCTAACGCGTCCGATTCCGGTAGCCGTCGTGAAGATGCAGGTGCCGTAGAAGTCGCCCCACACCGCCGTGACAACGCCGCCGTCCTGGCCGGGCGCATTGATGAAGCCCGCGTCCAGAACCTCGTCGATCGTCTCCTCGCCGCTGGCGTCGTCCTCAGTGCTGAACCAGACGTTGGGCTGGTTGGCCGCAGTGAAATACACGCGGCGCGGGTGGCGCCGGTCACCACTGGCGAACAGGCGCTTTTTGTACTCCCCACCAAACCGCACCTGCGGCGCGTCATCCAGCAGCTCAGGTTCTCCGCTGGTTGCCCAGGAGTACACCTTGCCGCTGTCGAAAATGATTAGCTGGTCGCCAAATTTTGTTAGGTGCAGCGAGTCACCATCCAGCTCCATCACTGGAACCCAGATGCCTCGCAGATCGTAGTCTACGTATAGCCGCCTGCTCGTGGCAGCGACCAGCCGCCGACGCAGAACGTTGTCATCAGACACCAGCTCGTAGTCTATGCCGTCTACCAACTTGCTGTAGCCAAACGGCGAAGTGCCGGTGCCCATCTGAATGTCATGCAGGTATAGCACTGACAGCTTGGCGTAGTTGGCCTCGAACGTAAATTCGATGTTGGTGTCGCCACTAACTTCGGTGATGGCGCTGGGCCCGGTCTGCGTGTAGACCAGCGCGTCGGCCAGATAGACTGTAAGGTCCGTTCCGTCCCAACGCATTTCGAGAGACTGTGGTCCCTTGCCCTGGAAGTCGAACGCGTAGACCTGGGCCCACGAGCCGGTATAGGCGTAAATTCCGGTGTCGTATACCCGAATCCCGTAGTACGAGTCAGACGTGCGCGCACGCGCCTTCACTTCGTACCACTGCCCGTCCTGCATGTCCGCAAGACGGTGCACCCACCGGACGCCGAACTCCTCCGACGCACTCTCTCCGGCCACAGCTCCGTAGGTCGCAGTCTCGGCTGCGCCCGAATTGGGCTCGATGACTGTGCGCCAGACGCCGCTGGTAGCCGTTGCCGACACGTAGCCGCTGGAGGCGTAGGACACCCACGCCACCAGATCGTGCAGCAAGCTGTTGAACGTTACGTCCCCAGCCGGATACTTGAGCGCCTGCCCGGTCTGTTCGATGCCAGGCCGCTTCATGAGACCGCCGTCCAGGTCGACGCTGATGTTCTTTGCCTGCCAGAGCTGGGTTTCGTCGATTACTCCCTGCTTTCCGGCAGTGGCCAGTCCCGTGCGCGCGGGGTTGACCCGAATGACTTGTCTCATAACAGGCATTAGGGAAATCCTACTCGGTTAGATCGGTCAAACAGCGAACCCCAGTTTACGCGCATGCCCCGCCCCCACTGGCTGCGACGCTGGAATTTGTGACGCATGTTGGGCGACAACTGCATGCGCTGCTCTGTCTCGCCCGGTGATCCGCCAGCACTGTTGAGAGACCGCATGAAGTCGGCCATGACAATCTGCACCTTGGCGTCGTCGGTGTAGTCCCGCGTGGCCAGGTACAGCATGCCCTCGATCACCGCGTCCAGCTTCGTGGCGGGCAGCAGAATGCGGTCGTTATCAGAGTCGATCTCTGGGTGGTTTCGGTAGTATGCGTAGCTCAGGATCTGCACTTCATACGGCCACGGATCAACGTGCAAAACCTGCTGGTAGTTGAACTGGGTCAGCCCGTAGATGGTGAACACCTCGGGATTCTGGACCAGCATGCTGCCGCCGCGGCGCATGCGAATCTTCTTGAAGTCGTCGGGCCCAATGGGCGCCATGCCGTGCGCGTCCAGGAAGTTATCCCAGCCACCCGCCGGGCGGTCGAAGTCTGAGGGCAGCGCGTACTGGTCCTGGCCGATGGTGTAGTCGGTCAGCACATCGTCGATGTCATCCCCGATCCACGCCTTATTCAGCGTGCAGGAGGTTGGCGATTCGACGGACACGATGCGGTAGACGGTGCTTTCGGCGCCGATCTGGACGCCGCGGCCCACCATCTCATCGGTGAACTGTAGCGTGTCGTCGGTGGACGCACCCGCCGCAAAGGTCGTGCTGCCGTTCTCCAGCGCCAGATAGTCCTGGGCCGAGATTGTGGCAACAGTGGTCAGCTCGGCATCCACACGCAGCAGCGGCCAGTCGTCCAGCCGCTGGATGGACTTGAGTACGCGGTTCAGCAGTCGCAGCATCTTGCGCGAATCTGGCCGCAGATCGTCGTCCAGCGAACTGGTTTGACGCCAACCTAGGCGGTCCTCCACCTCATTGATGAGTTCCAATCCGGTAATCATATTAGACCTCCGGCACTGCGACAAATTCCCAATCGTAAGTGCCATCAGTGTTGGTGAGGGCAGTGACCGCCGTTACGGCGACCTGGAGTCCGTGCACGAAGATGTTATGCCCTGGCTGCAAATAGGCCAGCGCACCAGTCGCCGAGATGACCTCGAACACTACACCGGCGGTTTCCGTCTGTGCAGCAATCGACAGCCCAGTAACCGCAGCAGCCGAACCGGGCTCAGTCATAGCCAGCGCATTGCCAAGAACCGTATGCGCGTGGTCAACCCAAGGACGCACCTTGATAGTTAGCGCGGCATCGTTGTTGGTAGCCCAGAAAGCGCCGCCACATCGCCAAGCGTTATACGGCAGGTTGATCGTCTGCACGACGCCGGTGGTAGTCAGCGCCGCAGTAAAAGCGGTTCCGCCGCCAGCATCCTCGCCCAACTTGTGGATCTCAACCGGATCCCCCTGCGGGCGATTTCGATGCGGATAAGGGTACGACATTGTGTTCTCCTAGTCTGCGGCGAGAATAACGACTCGCGCGGTGTTGATGGTGCTCTCATTCTTCACGTGCAGCGAAGTGACAGCGGTGTTCAAGATGCCGAGCACGCCCGACACTGGGACGAAGTTCGTGTCGCTGTTGACGGACACCTGGATGTCCTGGTCTGTCTCAACCATTAGGTAGCCTGCACTGGCCACGCCGCCAAGCGTGATCTGCTTGGTTGTGTTAGTGGCCAGATTGAAGTACCGGTGGACCGACTCCTCCCACAGTACGTTCTCGTCGTACCGCCGCAGGTCCTGCTTGTCGCGCCGATTGCGCGTGCTTTGATACTTGATCGTGGCGTCCAACTCCAGCACTGGCCGGAAGAATGGCGCCGAGTCCACGATGTTCTCGATCGGGGTCTCCGGGTCTGGCCCCGGCGGGATCACAGGATACGCTGCGACGTCGATCGTGACGGTGCTCACGTTCGAGTACGTGATGCCGTCGTAGGCTCGGAACGTGAACAGGTCCGTGCCAGAATACGAGGCATCTGCGGTGTACTCAAACGCGCCGCTGGTGGTGTTCAGCGTGAGCGTGCCGTGCGCCACGTCTGACACAACCGTAAACGTGAGAGTGTCGAGGTTAGGATCCGAGGCCCCACTATTGAGGCCGTCACCTGCCGTAACTGATTCGGTGATGCCTGCCGTGGCGCTGAACGTCAGCGGCGTCACGACTGGCGGAAAGTTCACTACCTGCTGCACCGCGCCGACTGCGCCGCCGTCCTGCGCCATTGTCATGGCCGCAGTGTCAGCAATGCGATAGTCCTTCGGCAGGTCGATGCTGTACCCGGACGAGTTGATGTTTGCCCAGGTCCACGCCGCCGTGCCGTTGATGATGTCTGCGACAGTACCGGCGCGCGTGATGGCATCGGTTCCGTGCAGCGTCGTGCTTCCGTCCGTGTCGCTTGGCCAGTCTGGGCTATAGTACCCGTCGTAAATGGCAGCGGTCGTTCCGGTCAGGCATGACGCGAACGACGCGTTAAACACAAAGTAGTTGTATCCGATCGTGCCAGAATATGTCTGGTTGGTAATCGAGGCCGGGATGCTGATGACGCCGAAGCGCAGGTTCTGCTCCACCTCGACGATGCTGCTACTGGCCGAGAAACAGATCAGATTGCTGTGAAATTGTCGCTCGTCATTTGGCGTGTTTACGCCGTTGTAGTCCTCAAAAAACGTGTTCTGGCGCGGCGGGGAGGCGCCGACGTGGCGGTAGTCGTACGTGCAGTTTGTAACACGAATTGACGGTCCACGGGTTGATGTGTTCGAGTCCTGGTCAACTACTGGGTCGCTCTGCGAGTAGGCAGCGTTGGGCAGGCCATAGAAGATACAGTAGTCGGCATGGACAATATAGCCGTTATCGCCGCGAATTACTCCGTATTCCAGGTAGCAATAGCGGCACTCCGCGATCGCAGGCTCAACCTCTTGCGATCCGCTGTATGCACCGGTGGCTTCCAGCAAAACTGGATACCGGCTGACGACGGGTGCGCTGCTGCGCTTGATTGAACAGTACTCGACGCGAATTGGGTGGCGCCCCGCGTTCGCGCAGCGAATCATATCGGGGTGCGCAATATTCGGAAGCGTATTGCAATCGAACTCGAATCCCCGAATGATGAGGTAGTTCGGACGGTTGCTGGTGTAGAAGAACGTGTAGTACGACGCCGTTGTCACCAGCGTCGCCTTGGCAGGGTTTCCGCTGGCGTCTGTGGCCTGGATAATACAGGCCGGGTCGCTGTAACTTGTGCCGCGCAGTGTGCTGCCATTAATGGTAGCAGCCATGCCAGCCGCATTGGTGATGGAGCCTACGACGTTGAGAGTGTCGCCCTGACTCAGCAGAGCGACACCCGCAGACAGGGTAGCCTTAGCCTGTGCATACGACGATCCGTCGTTAGCATCGTTTCCAGTGTCCGCTACCCAATAGATCATCTCTAGATCCTCTCTGCCACCGCAATAAGGTGGTGCTTGTCGGCCGGTTCAACGTTGATAGCCCACTCGCGTTCCGAGTAACCAGCCATCGCCAGCATTTTGCGGACGAGCTCTTCGTTGAACAGGGCCGTGTGCTCGGGTACCTCTTCGGGTCCCATACAGTTGTTTGGGGTCGTGATGATTAGCTTCTGGGCTGAACTTTCACGAATTAAGGTCAGGAGCTTAACACCGAGCTGGTGGTCCAGGTGCTCCAGAGTCTCGGACATGACCACAGTCTCGTCCTGGCCGATGCGATCCGACGTGAATTCGCGCAGGTCCAGCACGTTGGCCTGGAGGAAGCGCGCCTTGCACATCTCGACCGCGGTCGGGGACAGATCGTAGCCGACCCACGACACCTTGTTCTCAGCGGTCAACTTGCTGCCCAGAATACCGACACCGCAGCCGAGCTCGACGACAGTCGCGCCGCGCTCCACGTTGTCAGCGATCTTCTGGAACATCTCCGGGTACTTGCGCCAAGAGTCGGCGCCTTCCTGCCCGTACACCTGGTCCCAGTACTGTGGGGTGTTGATGTTACCAAGACGGGCCTTGGTCTTCTCGTAGCCCGGCGCGTCATTGGGCACCTCGAACACTCGACCGGTGCGGATGTCGAAATGGCCACACATCACGCGGCCGTCCACGTACACTGGGAACCCGGCCTTGTTGAGTTCGCGGCAGAACCGGATGTCGTGGCCCCACATGACGCCGCCCTCGCCCTTTTCAGTCGGCAGGTCCTTGGCGTCGGCCCAGATGGGGGTCTCGGGGTTCTGCTCCATCCACGTCTTGATCGCACTCACACGCGCCAGCAGACAGCCAGCACCAGCGCCGAAGATCAGCTCTGGGTTGGCGCCCTCGCCCATCTCGAAGTCCCACGAACATCCCTGCCCGTGCTCCTTGTAGATGAGCGGCTCGTTGGGGTCTTCGCGCGTGGTGTACACGCCGCTGACCGCGCCCGCGTGCGGATTCTGCTCCATGAAGTTGTACAGCGTGTACAGGCCCAGGGGCGGGATCAGCGTATCGTCGTCAACGTAGAAGATGTATTCGGCACCCTGGCGAATGGCTTCCATCGTGAGCATCTGCCTTGCGATGGGGGAGCGCACTCCTGTCTTCACGCCGTAGGCCATACTTACGTTGAGCGGCGGTACCCAGTTCATATGCTGGAGCATAAACTGAACCGGCACCATGAAGGGGGCCCGAAAGCCGTCTGCTACATTGAAAGTTTGCTCACACGACGGGCACGGCAGCACACTCGTGACCGGCTTGGCGCCGATCGGAATGGCCACATAAATTCGAGGCTTGTCCGCCAGCTTCACGGCGGTGCGTCGCGCTACCTGGATGTCAGCCTGGCCATCCAGCACGTTGTCGTTGGTATTGATAGTCTGAGCCATGATTCCCTCCCAGGAATGTAAGGGGGGCCCCGAAGGGCCCCCGTATTTGCTACCGCTCGGGAATGCTGCTGGGAGCCGCGGCCACGTAGCCCACAAGGGACAGTACGCCGTTGGTCACAACATCACTCGCAGTGGCAGCCACGACGATAGAGATCAGCCCACCAGCATCGATGGTGCCGTCCTTGATCGTCAACGCGCCCAGGTTCGTGGTGGCCGTAACCGACGCAACGACCTGGGTGCCAGCAGCAGTGTCTCCGATGGTGATTTCCGGCGTGGCAGTGATGCCAGCTGCCCGGAACGTAGCATCGGTAAGTTCGACCGACATGCCAGTAGGCAGGTCCACCGTGTAGGTGAACGTGCCCGAGCTGGCAGCCAGGTCAATCGGAATCACGATAGGGACAATCGCGCCGTCAACCGGCCCGGCCTGTCCGCTCTCGCGGTCGTAGTAGGAAGTAAGCTTGCCCATGATGGCCTCCTTGGGTTATGCGCCTTGGCCTCCGATCCAACCGCGCCAGTCAGCAGCGCCAGCAGACAGACGATAGGTAAGCTTGCTCTTCCAGTTACCAGTATCGAAGTCCAGGGTGTGGTCGGTGTAGGGCTCCATGCGCCAGTACACCAGAACCCGAGTCTCCTCCGGGGGACCGTGCAGGAACCAGTCGTCGTCACCGGTCAGGTACTTGGACTGGAGGATCTGCATGGGATGCTGGTTGAGAGCGTTCACAGCGTTGTTGGCAGTGTTGTGCCGCAACTCGCTGTGCAGGATCTCATAGGCCAGCCACTTGAGGTCCACAGGAATCAGCAGATTGTGCGCGCTCATCTCGATGGGCAGAGAACGGTCGTCGACCATCTTGTCCATCAGGTTGACCGCGGTCTCCAGGTTGGCCTGGGACAGGTCGCCGCTGATGAGGTTGTCGTAGGTGCCGCCGCCGACGAGGGGGTGACTGTTGTTGAACAGACTCACGCCGTCGGGGGTGGTGGTCCCAGAGAACCCGTTGTTGATAATGTTCCAGATGAACTGCTCGATGCTAACACGAGCGGCCCGCGCCAGCGCAGGGCCAGCGTTACTGAGCGCACCGTCAAGGTCGTCGTCCATGGTCTCGAAGGAGATCTGGAAGCCCTTGGCGAAGGTCAGATGAGTGAACCGCTTGTCGTAACCCTGGAGCAGGGTGTCATACTCGATGCCCTGACCCTCGGGCTTCTGCGGGAAAGTACCGAAGCCAGTCAGGCCGGTAATCTCCTCGTAGGCGCGCTGCGAGTCACGGACGTTGAAGGACATGGGATAGGTCAGGCTCGGCGCGTCGAAGCGCTCGAACATGAGCTCGTCCAGGAAGGCCAGCCGATTCACAAACTGATCGGTGTACCTCTGGCGAAGCATAACGGATCCAGCACTAGCCATTTTCTACACCTCCAGTTTAGGTAACGATCGTCCGACCGCTAGTGTACAGATGGACCGCGTCACAAATCTTCACGATCCACTTCTCGTTAGCAGCGGTGACATCATTCTTAGAGTCGCTGCTAAGGGCAACAAGCTGCACCACGTCATGCGCGGCGCGAACACTGGTGACCTCGCTGGTGTCGAGCTCCACCTTGGACTGGCCCGTCAGGGAGTTGCCAGAGGTGTGAGACACCAGATTGCAGTAACGGCCCTGCGCCAGAAGCGCGTTGGCCGTGGTGGTGATGGCGTTGCCATCGGCCTGGATCTCGAACAACTGGTTCGGATCGTCGTAGATCTTCATCTCGGTTTCGCTGGCGCCCACTGGGTGCGCAACGACGCCGACAATGCTGGTCTCCTGGGCCGCGGTGGTGCCGTTATAAACAGCAGGACCGGCCTCGGCCAGGTAGAGCAGGGCGCCCTCATAGATCACGCCAGTAGAACTGCGCGTGTAGGACGAAATCTGGGGGGCGGTGCCGTACTTGGACCGCACCGGTCGGAGCCCCAGTTGGGCATCAATGTTGGCCATGTGTGTGGTCTCCTATTCTCGACGGAACATATCCGTCTGGACCATGGGAGCGGGGTCGCCGCTCGAACGTAGTGGGGTCTCGCCTGAGGACCGCGGGACTGCACCCTCGCCATACGTCTGGTAGTGCTTGGTGCGCTGCTGCTTTGCGGCTTGGCTCTGCTGGAACCGGAACTCGGCGTCGCGCGACCGCTTAGCCTGGCGGGCGTCCCAAATGTCTTTGGGAAGCTTGCACAGGATAGAGTCGGTTCCGCGCCGCACGTAGTTGTCCACGTTAGCCATGCCCTCCATACGCGCCGGGGGATCGTTCAGATACTTCGTAAGGTTCTGGCCGATCTCGTCGTCGTATTCAACAGGCACCCAACCGCGCCAGCCACGATGGGCTCGGTAGTCGGGGTTCTTCCAGGACAGTACCCAACCTTCGGGATGGGAAAGGATCGCGTGAGGATTCTGTTCGTCATACGGGTCGTACGCAAGCTCGGGTTCGGGATCGTACGGATTACCCGCATCGCGCTGGGCCGCAGCGGCCCCTGCAAGCTGGTCGACTCGGTCACTGAGCGAGGACAAAGCGTCCAACAGATTGGAGCGCTCCTCAACGCCGTCCGCAATCTGCTGCTTGAGCTCAGTGTTTTCCTGCTCCAGTAGCGCCTTTTGCTCCTGGATTTCAGCCTTGGTGGGATTAGTGTCAGACATGCGTCACTCCTCTACTTGACAAACTTGTCCTTGTGCTCACGATACTCCGCAGTGCGCTCGACAATGCGCTGCATCATCTCGTCACTGATCTTGCCGCCCTTGAAGGCGCCGCCGAGAGACTGGGCGACAGCGTCCAGTTGCGCTCGATCAACGTCTGTTTCGGGGGCCGGAGACGGGGCGCGGCTGCCGCCAGGGGCAGTCGGCCGGATGCCGGTCATACGCCGGTTGGATCCAGCAGCGGCGGGCGTGAGCCCAAGCTGGAGTGCAGCCTCGTTGGCCGCGTTCAGCACCGCGCGCGGATCACTGTCGGCGTTATTGCCGAGCTGCGCAAGGATCTTGTTGGTCTGGGCGTAGAGGGTCGAGGACCGATCGCGCAAATCGGGCCAGCGACTCATCGCCTCGCGGTTGGCTTCCTGCTCTTGTTCCGCGAAACTCTGCTGGTGACGGACGGTACTGATCTTCTCGTCCACCTTCTCGGCAATACGTCGCTCCACCAGATACTCGTCGAACGCAGCACGCTGGTCCTCGGGCACCTGGTCGCGGTACTGCCGCAACTGATCAACAGAAAGGTCGTCCAGAGAGTTGGGGTTTGACGGCTGCGCGGGGGCCGTGGCGGTCTGGGACAGCAACTGATCAATCTTCGACGACACAGCCTCTAGCTGTCCCGTGAAGTAGTTCCGCTGCGCCTCCAGCTTCCGCGTAAGCTCACCACGAACGTTGTCGACAGTACGACCACCCTCGCCCGCGCCGTCGCCCTCACCGTTTTGATCACCCGGAACGGGACCGGGATCGGGGCTGGCGTCCAGGTTGGCGTCGTTGTCGTTGGGGTCGCCGGGCAGCGAGTCCGGCGTTACGCTGCTGAGTGCATTGTCCAGTCGGTCAGACATGGAGACCTCCTCCGCTCCGAATAACGCATCGGTCTTGCGAGACTCGAAGAAGGTGATTGGAGTTACTTCTCGAACTTATGCCCGCGCCCGTTAAAGGACGCACGCTGAGTTCGCTTTTTGGCGGACTTCTTCTTTACGCCGTAGCGCCCACGAATCGTTCCGCCGAACGGCTGTGAGCTTGGCTTCGTCTTGCGGTACTGGTTTCCCTTTTTGCCGGGTGTTCGGGCCATTACTGTACGCCCCCTTCGAGTGCGTTCATATCGTTGCCGCCAGCCTGGGTCATGCCCTGCGGCACGTTGTTCCCCTGGCCAGGTCCGACCACCATGGTCTGCTGCGTCATCTGCGACTGCAAAGCCTGGAGGTGCGCACGCTTGTGGTGCGCGTACCCGGCCGCAGCCTCGGGCGTCATGCTCTCGAAGGCGGGGGACTTCTCAAACTCGTCCATCACCTGCAAGTGCTCAGCGTGGTTGTCGGTCGGCAGGATGTCTACGGGGAACCCCATAACCAGGGCCTGGTTCTCGTTTTTCTGCGTCATGGGCGGATGCTGGTACGCACCCGTGCCGGGCATCGACGGAATGAGTCGGTCGATATCCACGCCCTCACTCCAGTGCCGCAGGAAGTCGCGCAGCGCCTCGCGGCGCGCGAACGGATCCTGGGCCATGTCGGGGTGCGTCATGATGGTGTTGTAGCGAACCTGCGCCAGCGTGCGGAGCACCTCGCGGTTGGTGTTCACTGTGTTGCCGGTGAAGCTGTACTCGAATCGACCGCGGATGTCGGCCGGGCGCACGCGCCGCGGCTGCTGCTGGCCAGTGACGTAATACCACTTCTCGTCGGGCGTCCACCGCTGGTAGAGTCCCATGATCTGGGCCATGAGCTCCGACCAACCCGTCTTCTGGAACCGGGTTACGAGTACGTCGGTGCGCACGTTGCCTTCGGATAGCAGGGCCAGCGTCCCCCGCGCGGTGCGGGGAGCATTGCGAACTTGCGGGCTACCCATGCTCATGGGGCTCACCGTCAGCCTGTCCGCGAACAGGAGTAGGGAGTCCATGGCACTCAGGTTCGCCAGGGGTTCCTGGGCAAACCGCGGGAACACGATGCCGTTCGGGTCCTGAATCGGGATGCCCTGGCCGGGCTGCACCCCAGTAAGAATCTGGGGATCGACCGCCGTGGCCGCGGGCACGTAGAAGAAGAATGGGTTATTGATGAGCTCCTGGGCGTTGTTCACGCTGTTCAGGACGTGGTCGACTTCGAGGTTAATGTCGATCAGCAGATCCGTCATGCCCTGGGCGTACCACCGATCCGAGATAGGCAGGTACTTGAGCGACACGAACGGACGCTTGCCGCTGGGCGACACCTCGTCCAGGTACACAGCGCTGGCGATCTTCTTGAGATCGTACGGAATCTGATAGATCACGGGGCAGGCTTCGCCGTCCCCATCAACGTCGTCCTCCAGGTACACTTCGTACACCAGGATCTTGTTCTTGTCGTATGTGCGGTAGCCGGTCGGCAGGCTGATGGTGGTGTCGCGAACATCCCGCGTACCATCACCGGTCACGTTGTCCTTCTGGCGCCGCAGACTGTCGTTGTTCTCGTCCTCTTCCTGGCGCACTCCGCGGCGCTTCCGCAGAAACTCCAGGTCCTCGTCGTCCAGATCCCACTCGCCCGCCGCCACCAGGTCCTCGATCTCTGCGATCGTGAGCCAGTGCTGGTGGACGACGCGGTCTGCCGACTGGAGATCCTTGGTGCGGTACGGCACGATCAGGTCCTCGAACTCCATGAGCTCGACAACCGGGCCGTCGTGCACCAGGCTGGGCCGGTACACCGTGACGACCAGCTCGTCCACGTACTCGCTGTCCTCGATCTTGACGGTGCACTTCAACTGGCGACGCGCGTCCAGGAAATCGACCTCGTAGCGCCCTCCGTCCAGCCCCTCGCCCGCGGGCTGCGTCTCCTCGAAATTCACCAGTGCGCGCGTCAGATTATCGGGCTTGCCGAAGATCTCGACCATCACGTCGATCAGCGACTTGGCGCGCGGCTCCTCGACCGTTTCGCCCTGGGTGTCGATCTGGCCAACGTCCCACAGACGCTTCACCGGGAAGACGTCCACAGTCTTGCGCCACTTGCGGCGCCAACCAGTCTTCACCGTCGACACGCCGTCGATGGCCGTGTTGCGGAACCAGTTCTCGGTGGTGTTGTACAGGTCTGGGATATCGGACTCCAGCCCCCAGTTGAGGTAGAGCTCCGCGTGGTTCGTCTCCTCGGGCATGAAGTCTTCCGCGACGCGCCGCACGTGCACGATGGGCTCCGTGCCCCAGAACGCGTTCACGAGCTTCGGCACCATGCCCTCCACCTTTTCGGTGATCACGGGCAAGTGAATGTTGCTGGCACCCTCCCAGGGCTCAGTGACGTAATCGTCCTTGTCGCCGTAGAACAGGGCGCGCGCCAGCTCCAACTGGCGCAAACGCGGCTGCCGGTCCTGGACATCCTGGGCGATCATGCGCACCAGGTTCAAGCCGCGCGATTCCTTGAACTCTTTGCTTAGCTTGATCATCGTTACCCCGTTACTACAGCCTCGATGGTGGCAAGATTCGTCACAGATTCGTTCTGCACGTACAGATGCGATATGGCTCCTGTCAGCAGCAGAGCCCCGTTGGCGCCCAGCGGCCACAGGAACGAGTTGTTGTTGACTGCCACCTTGATAGCACGGTCCGTCTCCAGGAACAGCGTAGTGCCTTCATCCACGCTGGGAGACGCCGTTACGCCGCTCAGGTCAATTTCCTGCGGCATCGCCATGTTGGTGGCCAGCACGATGCGCTGGTGCGTGGACTCTGCGAACGACGCTTCAGCGGGGGTGTATCGCTGGTCGTACATCGTTCTACCATTTCGGTCTAGCTTTACGGATACCCCGATAGTCTGCTTCAGCACGTCTGCCATTTACAATCTCCTGGTTCCGCCGCAGCCTGTCAAGCTCGGGCAGATGAATTTTTCCGATGTAGAAGTCGTCCGGCGCCTCGCGCTGCTGCTGGCGCAACATGCCGCGCAGGACCGAGTAGTTCATGCCAGACTGGAAGTAGTAGCGGATCATGTCGATGAAGTCGTCGTGCACCTTGCGCACAGCGTCCTTCTCGCCCATCAGATCGCGCTGTTTGTTGCTGCCCCACTCGTCGAACACGAAGTTCTCGAAGTTCTGCTTGACTGGGGAGCACGTGTTGAATGTGATGAGAGTCGGCTCGTCCCACTCGAACTGGCCGGGCCGCAGTGCCTGGTGGATGGCGTCGTAGCCTGCCGCGGCGTTGCGCTTGCGCGCGTCAGCGAAGTAGAAGCCGTGCTTGGCAAACTCGCGCTTGATGGTCTGGCCACCGATGCGCTCGGCCTCGTTGGCGCTCCAGTCGATGATGCGCATTACAATCGGTTCGGCGTCTTCCGTGCCGAACTTCTCGAACTGGGCCATCACCTCCGCAACCTCGGCCACCGTCCGCAGCCGATTGTCGTAGAGTGCGCGGTAGATGAACACCTGGTCGTCTGGGCTGATGGCCAACCACATGACGGCGATGGGCTTCCGGGTGTGGGGGTCGGCCAGACATACCCGCGGCCAGCTCCGAGGAATCTCGAAGGGATCGATCCAGAACGGCGGCTCGGGCAGCCATTCCTTGTACACTCGGCCTGCCAGGTGAAGGAAATTACCGTGGAGTCGCGCTTCGAGCTCGTCCTCGCGCAGATCACTCAGGAAGCTCTCGATGGCTTCCCGCGACAGGTACCCGCCGTTCTCCGTGCAGTTATCCCACACCGAGAACTTGTAGGTCTTGGCACCCGAACCCGGCTCGTTCGCACGCCCCATGACGACGTCTGCGATCCAGGCCTGCGTGAGCGGCGTCATCGTCATCCACATCTCGCCAGAGAAGTCGATGAGTCCGCGCTTGAGTCCAACGTACTTCTTATAGTCAATGGGCTCGTCCGCCCACACCCAGTGCCCGTTCGGGCCCTCAAACGCCATGTCGTCCTGGTCGTTCGACATGAAGTAGATCTTGCTGCCGTTGCTCCACGTGAGAACCTGGGGCACCTTTCGGGGCGACCGCACGATCTCCTTGATCATGTGCTTCGGCGCCCACTCCTCGAACTTGGGCCAGATAGTCTGGCGGATGGCTTGCTCGAAGTCCTGGGCTATAACGCGACCGACGTTAGGAACAGGGATAGGATTACCGTCGCAAAGGCGAACAATATGATCAGGATGCTCAGGAGGAAGCCAAGGGCGATATCCAAGAGAGTGTGCAATAGCCTCACACACCCCCGCCACAGTTTTGCCAGAACGGTTAGACCCCAGCACCAGTCGAATATCATACTTGCCTCCGTCAGCGTGGAAGTCCTGGCCATCCATGCGGGGCAGTGGCCGGTAGGTCACGATCTTGGCGGTCTCGTAGACCGTCTCGATGCGCTCCAGCTCCTCCAGAATCCCGAGTGCCTGCTCGTAGGTCAGGTCCGGCGTCGGCTGGTCAATCATTTCTGCAATGTTGGCCACACTACACCTCGTCGAAGTCGTCGATGACCGTGTACTCCGCCGGGATCTCAGGCTCTGGCTCGGGCGCTTCCTTCACCGCCTCCCGAATCGCCTCATCCTGGAGTACTTGGGTCAGAGTTTCAGGTTGCTTGTCCTCGAACTGCACGTCCATGATGCGCAGCCGCTTCACCTTGCTGGCGATCTGTCGCACCGCGGCGTCCAAATCGGCGGGCAGGGGCATGGAGTCGACGGAACCGGTCGAATTCTGGAGCTGTTCCTGGAGATTGTGGAGAGTTTGCGTCTTGTCGGCCAGAATACCGACCGCAGTCACCTTCTGGAGAAGGGAGGGCCCCCACAGCTTGACGTTCGTGACGTTTCCGTCCTCGTCTTTCTGCACGATACGCCCAGACTCGTAGTCTGCGGGCCCAATACTGTCCAGAATCTCTTCCGCTGCGCGGTGCGCCCGACCTGCCAACTCTTGCGTTGCCTGCGCCCGCGCTTTGCGCAGGGCCGATGGCTGCTTCTGGAGCTCGGCCAGCACTTTGTAGACAGTAGACTCGGCCACACCAAGCTGGCGGGCCGTTTCTCGCTTGTTTCCGGTGATTGCGTAGACCTGGATGATGCCTTCACGCTGGGAATCGGTGAGCGGCTTTCCTTGGCGGGTGCCGCGCGGCAGACGGCGACGTCGATTGCGGGCCATGAAACGCTCCTGGGGTAGGAAAGAAGAGGATGAGCGGGCAGTTTCGGCGCCAGAAGATTAAGGCGTCAGCTAATCCTGGGCACACTGCCCGCATCAAGAAGAAAAATTGCTATTGAGAATATTTTCAAGTACTTCTTTTCTCTTCCCTCTACTATATATTACGTATAATAGAGGAAAAAGTTTCAAGAAAAGTGTCTCTTTTTTCAAAAAAGTTGTACGGAGACAACTGGAGTACCCCTTTAAATGGCTCTGAAGACCTTTAATCATAGGTTTTACGGCATTTCCCCAGATACGTGAACGGGGGTCTACGGAGTACTCCCAGTAACCGCTATATCACCGTACTAGCTCTGCGGGAAAGGAGAAAATAGGTAAAATATAGGTCAAAATATATGGGGAAAATTTTGTACCAGGTTAATTGGGTGGGGGGTTTACGCCTACGCGGAGCCCCTGGGGGGACCATCCCTGTTAATTTTTTGACAACCCCCGGCCTGGACACACGAAGGGGCAGACTGCCGAGTGTGACAGCCTGCCCTTTTGTCATGTGTTGTGTGCATGGGGCAGGCTATCCCACCCCATGCTTGTGTGCCCTACGCCAGCAGATCGGCCAGATCCCCACGCCTGATGCTGTCGCCCTCGGCGTCCCGGAACCAGCCGCCGCCGGAGCACGTGAACAGCACGTCTCCCACGGTCACTGTGTCGCCCTTGTGTGCGCCCATGATGCCCTCCACGGTGGCATCCAGGGTGCGTCCCTTGCGGGCCATGCTGCGGCGTGTGCGGTCGGCCACAACGTCCGCCGGAAGGGTCTCGCCCTCGGTGGCGGCGTGGGCACGCAGCCGCTCAAGCTCCGCCGTGAGGCGAGCGATTTCGGCGTTGTTCCACTTCACTTGGCCCGGTCGCGCCTTGTCACCCAGACTGGCCATCCGGTCCTCGTGCCACGCGATGCGCCTCATCAGCTTGGCACACGCTTTCTCGTTGGCGGTGCGCGTGTCCACCTTGCGCTTGGCAGTCTTACCCTTGCGCCCCTTGCCCTTGCCATTCGGGGCGGCGGCGGCGGTCTCCAGCGCTTCCAGACGGGAATCCAGCTTGCTAACCAGACCGGCGAGGGTGGCGAGGATAGTGGTGGTGTCGTCGTGCTTGCTCATTTGGGAGTCTCCCTGTTCGGTTCCGGCCGGTCTGCCCGCGCGGCTCCCGACCGAGACACGATCGTACCAGACGCACCGCCGCCAGTCAAGCACGAAATTCGGGGCAATCCCACATTTGCAGATTTCCCTTATTCAGACACATTCGCTCCCACATGCCTGCCGCGCCTGCCACACCAGCATACCCGACACGCCCGATCCTGTATACATATGCGAATGTATGCATATGCATGTATGCATGTATACGCGCACGACGCAGAGAGTATGCACCCGCCCGCGCTCACCCGCGTATACAACGAGTGAACGATGCGCCAAACTGGGGTCACACGTATGCATGCACGTACTGACAAAATGGCAGACATGATGTTCCGCACACGTATGCGGGCTGGCCGATGATGGTGATGTTGCAATAGCACACACATTGCGCCCAGGTAACGCACACGCGCGCGCCTGCACAAGTGATGCGTGAACGCATGTGTGCGTGTGTACGCGTATGCGGGCGCATGCACATGATGCGGGCGCGACATGCATACCCTACTGTGCGAGGCAAGCGGTGCCGTAAACCGTTGCCAGGCAACAACTTACAGATTTTTGTTGACATTTGGCCCGGAATATGGTTTAATTGTCTCACCTTCGAGCCGACCCCGCGACGGGGCGGCACCAACCAAACGCGGTGCGCAAGCAAGCCCGCGGAGGGCATTCTGACCATCGAGCTGCCGTAGCACACATATGCGGCACGAACGAGAGGATTGACCATGAACAGCTTCGAGAGTGCGCGCGAGAACAAGCGCATCCACGCCATGACCGACGACGAGTTCCAGCAGTTCATGCACGCCCAGATGTCCGCGAAGGACGACGAGCGTGAGCTGGAGATCGGCTAGTGGGCGCGCCCGCATACAAGGCCGACCAGATCACGGAGGCCATCACTGCTGCCATGCACACGGACGAGTCGGTGTTCGTGCGCTACAACAAGCGAAACTACGTGCCCACGCTCGTGGCTCTCGGTGCTGCCGAAGATCTCGTGGACGTGAGTGTGAACTCGCACACCAAGCTGATCGAGCTTACGCGAAAGGAGGCATAGTATGTGTGGCAGCAAGTATCTGGTGCTAAGCATGGGCCAGGTTGTGGAGTCCGCACACTCGTTGACTGCGGCCCGTAGCATCGCAGAGGCACGCACGGTTGACACGGGGGTCATGCACGCGCTAGTGTGTGTGATTGCCGAGTACGATGTGGCCAAGCCGCGTGTGTGTATCACCAACTACCCTGTTCCAATGTGGACGCGCAACGGTTGCGTACATGAAGGAGACAACTGATGGCTACCTACGCTGTCCTCGCAGTCGCGTTGTACGTGTGCATCGGCATCACTCTGGCAGTGCGGTTCGGCATGGCTCCGTACACGTCCCGCGACTGGCACCATCCCGTGCCCGTGTTCCTATGGCCCCTCACGTTGCTGGTCGGCCTGTGGGACATGTACATGTATCGTAAGCTGGACCGCCAGCGCAGCAGGTGGGACTAGCATGGGACGTGTGATCTGTCTCAAGTGCGGCATGTTGCTGGAGTCCGTGCACCAGCATGACTTCGTGCAGTGTGACTGCGACAATGAAACCTTCGTGGATGGCGGCAACGCATACATGAGGGTTGGCGGCAAAGACCTTGATCTCGTACACGTGTTGACGGACGACGAGATGGATTCTGCCGCCAGCAACCTGAAC
>Ga0180432_10001096_pt1 | contig 43437 bp, 42 predicted proteins | sample SS_ome_10_FD_132414 | JGI IMG/M metagenome (GOLD analysis project Ga0180432, IMG submission 132414) | Hypersaline lake sediment archaeal communities from the Salton Sea, California, USA - SS_1_MS_2 metaG | ecosystem: Environmental > Aquatic > Non-marine Saline and Alkaline > Hypersaline >... | reverse complement strand
CGTTTTTGTTCTCGTCTGTGATTCCAATTACGGGATTACAGAAAAGACACGGCCACCGCGTGACCTTTGCGCCGCATCCAGGGCAGCGCCTTCCGTTGCGAATCCACTCCTGATTTCCATTTCGTTTTCGTCTCCATCTTCCTTCTGTCGCTGTAGCGATTCTGTGGATTGTGTTGTATGACACGCCTGTTCTATGAGCTATTGCTTGCAGCGGCGTTTCCTGCGCTAGAAGACGGAGTATCTCGTGCTCTTTTTCTTCAGGAATCACCTTGTGTCCCTTCTGGTGATCGTAAGTTCCACGCGAGGATATTTGCGGTCAATGCTGAACTCAGGCGATAGTCGTTGCATATGGTTGTAGTCGTCGTCGCAAATCAACCCGGAATCAACGATTCCATCGTACGCAGACTTCAATGAGGCTATCGCATTGTCTTGGTCGCGTCGCCTCTTCGTGGGCCAACAGAACAGTGCCTGCACTGACATCTTGCCCCAGGGAGTCGAATCAATCTGCACGGCTTCTACTGCCTGCTTTGCTAGTCTGCGATAGCGTTTCGTTGCGCTTGCCTTAGCAAACCGGCCGCCAGCTGTTGCGACCGCGCAATTCGGAGATAGCTCACGAGGAGGTAATGGCAAAATGATTACGAAAGACTCGCTCATTTCTGATCCATGTGCTTTCGGTAGTTTGTGGTCGTCCAATATACAACCGCCGGCCTCCCCACAGACCTAGGGGGCTGGCACTCAACAACAACCTGCTCTGCTTCTATGAGGTCATCAAGAAGCGCCTGCCGTTCTCGCTTCTTTGTCCATTGGCTGCGCACTGTTAGTTCGCTGCGTTTGCATCCGCTGGTGCCAGCTTGCTTGATTACCGACAGTAGGCGCTGTTTCTGGCTGTCCACTGAATTCGTGGTAATGGCAGTTGCTAGTGTCCCGCAGAAATCCGTGATGAGATAGCGAATTAGCCGTATTGCGTACTCGGCGTTTGCTATTGTGATGCATGGAGAATCGAAGTTCTCTGATGCAGCCACGATGAGTGCAATTTTGCGGGCGTTCTCTTCCGACTTCATCCAGATTGCATCATACCTCGGATACTGGCTTGCCTTTCTAGTGGCTTCTCTATCGAATTCCACAAAAGCGCACTCTGCGTCCGGCTCCGTTTCCACCTCGATCTTCGGCGGAGGCGCCGGCAGTAGTGCGGCAGTTGAGCCCTGAAGTACTCCTGTTAGGTCGCCTGGTTCTGTGTGAACCTCGATCTTGCGCGTGTGCCAGTCTAGAACCTGCTGTACTATTGACTGTGGGGTCTTGATGCTGTATTTTATTCGCTGCTTCTCTGGTCGTCCCTCGGTTCTGAATACGAGGCACCTGGACAGCCAGCCGTCCTCTAGCTCATCTTCACTGATGCCAGCCGTAAACCGTAATTCAGTCGATGTCCCGTAGATACAACAACATGGTTCGACTATCTGAACTTGCTTTTCGTCTTCGGCGTATTCGCGGTTGAGGTAGATATCGCCTGCTGCCGAATAGAGCTTCATTAGCGTTGGGATGATGCGAACTGTATGTTGGTTGGCACCTGATTTGATGTGCGTGAACAGATGGCCGATCTCATCCAGAAGAAACACGGTTGACGGTTGGCGAGCTAGGCGCTTTTCGATTGCTGAGTCACTAGCGAACCCATCTCCTCCGATTAGCCCCACGCATCCGGCCTCCGCAGAGAGCCTGCGCAGGCACGACAGGATCTTCGTCTTCCCCGCTGACGACGGTGCTACTCCCATGCAATAGAGGTTCGTGCGATTGTTGAGATGGTCACTGATCTTGCGGCCAAAAAGCGCTCCTAGGAATGCCAGACTTGCCGCTAACGACAGGAATGGCTGACGGCGAATTGATATGCCGTTGATCCATCCGCATAGCTCCCCAAGCAGGCCAGTTGGTTGCGTGAGGTAGCGAAGTTCTGCGTCTTGGCTTAAGTATGCCCCCTCGGAGACCGGACCTTTCGGCACTGCGTTTCTCCGTATGGCGTTAATATCGATGCTCACGTTTGGCGGCGCCGGGGCGTAAGCCGCGTCGTTGAGTAACCAGCCGGGCTGCTCTTTCGGAACGAGCTTTCGGGCCTCATTGACCTTTCGCTCGAAGTCCTTGCGGTCGCGTGGGTCGTCGAGATTCCATGGCGGGAGGCATCGTGGGTTGTACTCGCGAATCAGCAGGTCTAGGGCATGCTTGTCGGATAACATGAATCCGTGAACCATCGCCACCGATGCCCAGAGTAGCCTGTCGTGACCCCCGTTTCCCTGTACGGCCGGGTCGCATTGCTGTAGGTACAGACTAGCGCGACGGAGATTGTCGTCATCGGGGAGTATAGGTGGTTGGGTCGATTGTGCCGGTACCGCCTCCCACGGCGCCTTGGTGGCTGGACGCATGAAGTACGGAAATTCGGATAACTCGAATTCCCACGGTGCTCGATCAGGCGTCCAGATGTATGGCTTGCCGTTCGGATGGATTGACGGCGCAGCAATCACGTAGTATCCGTCACCACGAATATCGATTCCGGGCCGGAAAGCGTTCTTGTTCTTGGGCGGGTTATCGGTCCTAAAAAACGCATGGAAACCACCACGCGGAGTGTCCTGTCGTACTGTGTCTGGGAGTTCCGGGAATTCCCGAAGCGATTGTCGGCCGTCCACGTCGCCTGCCGCAGACACGTCAACATCAACAACGTAGACACCGCTAGGCTTGCCGCATGCGATCGCGATGTTCGCCTCGGGCCATCGCTCCCACCACACGCGAATTTGCTGCTCGTCCGTTGTGGCGTCTTTGACGGCGTGTTTAGTGGCCGGGATCTTCTGCCGCGGAAGACACGGATGGATGGCCCATCCGTGCTGCGCGAGCTTTAGTGCTTGAGTTAGGAGGTCTGTCATATTTCGTCTGCCTTTTGTTCCTGACGAACTAACTGTTCGTTGGCCCACTGCTTAATGTGGTGAATGAAATAGAGAGTACGACTCCCAACTTTCACAGAATGAAGCGATCCACGTGGGTATGTGATATTCCATAGCCCCTTTTCGCTCATTCCGAGAGACTCAGCAGCCTCTCGCGGCCTAAGGGCTATTCGATCTACTCGGCTTGTAGCATCAGCAGTGCATTGAGGATTAGGTGTAATTTCGATAACATGCCCACACTGATCGTCTTCTTTTCTTTTTAGGACACCGAATTTCTCAAGCTTGCTGATTACATCATGGTCAACATTTTCAAGCCACACTAGTGTATCATTTGGCAATGCGAGTCCGCTCTTTGCAGAAGCAAGCATTGCCTCGATGTGCTTCTTATATGCAGCCCTTTGCCAGGGAGTCAGCGCTCTATCGATTGTTAGGCTCCTCCTTTTTCCGTCTAAGCACGTAAATGCAATTCTAACTCCGCTGCTACCGTTCACTAGTGATGCCATATCAGTTGTCTCCTACTGTTATCCTGTTGTAGTCCACCACATCGAAGTACCGACCCGACCGCGCAACCGTGACCGTCTTTGTCCACTCCAAGAGCCGCTGGCTCAGGAACATGTCTCCAATCGCGTCGTCAACTGAAGGCACGGACTCATCGGGAAAGCGCGCTCGCCACCACTGATGTGCATTCTTTCCTGCGAAGCCTTCATGATCCAGGCACACCCATTCCCGAAACATCGACATTCCGCAACGGTACTGCACTAGTAGCGAGTCTGGATTATTGACTTTCTGATGACGAGAGACAATGATCGCATCGACTTTGTGCGTCTCTGGCTCCGAAAGGATGGACTGCCTTGACGCTTTGTCGCCGTGCATCCTGCGCTCGCGCTCCGTAGCCTCCAGCCGCTCAATTTCCTGTTTGGGGATCTGCCAGCCACACACCGGGCACTCGCCGATGGCGCGACTGAACGACTCGCGGCACTCCGCGCAGGTGGCCATAACAATGGGATCTCCGTCGAGAAGATCGATCGGCCCGTGTTCTGCAATGCACCCGGCGAAGTCCAGCACTAGACAGTCTTGTTTCGATTGGTGCGGGCGAAGACCGCGGCCAACCATCTGGGCGTAGAGCCCTCTGGACAGCGTTGGTCTAAGCAGAACGATGCAGTCGATATTCGGGCTGTCGAATCCCTCAGTGAGGACGCCTACGCTACATATTCCGCGGAGCCGCCCTGCCCTGAACTCAGCTACGATTTGGTCTCGCTCGTGATGTGGTGTTTTCCCTGTAATTTGTGGGGCGAACACTCCAGCTCTTCGGAGTTCGGCGTGTACGGCCTTGCAATGCTCCAGGTCGACGCAGAAGATCGCAGCCGCACGCCTGTTCTCGGCGTTCATAATCCGCACAATCTCCTGGACCGCTCGCGTGACAACTCCGCCGCTGTTGGTGGCCTGCGAGAGGCTCTTTAAGATGTAGTCCCCTCCGGAGTTGCGCTTCACGCTGGCTAGCTGTGGCTGGGCTTCGCCTACTTTAGATCGTAGACGACATAGGTATCCGTCGTTGATCAGCTCAGTAACCGGAACGTCTACGCACACCTCATTGAGGATATGGTCGCGGTGGCAGATTTTCCCGCATCCCATCCTGAATGGCGTCGCCGTCCAGCCGACCACCTTCAGGTCCTTGTTGAATCTCCGGCATTCGTTAATGAATGTACGATACTTACCTTCCCCCCTCGGGGGGATGCGGTGAGCCTCATCGACGAATAGCGCATGAAACGGCGGGAACTCCCCGGCTCTTCTGTAGATCGAGTCAATCGAAGCGTAGAGAATCGGCGCGTCGTAGTCCTTCTGGCCGAGACCTGCCGAGAAGATGCCAACTTCTCCGTCTGAGTACGCAGAGCGTAGCTTGCTTGCGTTCTGTACGACGAGTTCCTTGCGGTGAGCCAACACACACACCCTTAGCCATGGAGCATCTTCCTTCCATCTGTGGATAGCCGATGCCATCACAACCGACTTCCCGGCACCTGTCGGTAGCACAACGCACGGGTTCCCTGACTTCGTGCAGATGTGCGTATGCAGGGCGTCGAGCGCTCGCTGCTGGTACGGGCGGAGGGTGTACATCACTCAACTCCCTGCCGAATCTCGGCGGCTACGTCCTCCTTCCAGAGGATCGCAAGGCGACCGCCATCGTACTCGGACGCGGTGTAGTTCCACTGATCGAATCGCGCTAACGGCTTTAGTTCTCGGATATCCTCTGTGTATACTTCCTGCCACGCCTGAATGAGCTGCGATGGGTGCCCCTTCCAGGCGATTCTAGAATCCTCTTCTGGATATCGCTGGAGCACATCGTCAACGCAGCCAGCGGCGACGGCGCCAAAGAGTCTCTTTGCGCTGTCAAGCATCGGATCGCCGATCTGGTCTGGCTGGAGCGCCATGAGTTCTGCGCCGCCGTAGCAGTTGCTTCTTGCGTTTCCATGCTGGAACATCGCTCCATCTTCGCGAATGAACTCGATCCACTCGCCAGATTCGTTGTTGCCGTGTCCTGCTGCGTCGGCGAAAGCGATCATCCCTGGCAGCACAAGAAAATCATGGCACGTTTTTCGCTGGTCGTTATCAGACAGCCCGCGATTGTGTTTGTCGCATATCCATCGGCCGTTGTCGCTGTCCATAGCAGGAGTAGCGTAGCAACATTGCCGACACGATAGCGCCGGGACTGGAAGCGCTCGATCTGCACATCCCCAACACACATCCTGCGCATCGCACCAGTTACACAGATAGTAGTCTCTACGACCTGAGATCCGCTCCGGCGGATGACTGCTGGTGATTACACGATTTGCGCGTTCCATCAGCGCCTCGGCTTCGGTCTTATCGTGTCGGATGCGCTCTGAGTAGAGTTCGTCGGTGTCTTTGTTTTTCGCCAGGTACAGCGCACGCTGCATGCCTGTTAAATGCATGTAGACCATCATCTGCGAGTAGTGCTGTGACTTCGACGCCTTAACGCCTTCTTTCTCCAGCTTCTTGAATGACTTTGCGTTATGGGTCTTGAACTCTAGAACATGCCAAGTCTTCGGCGCCTCAGGGATGCCGAGTGCGCATCCGTCCATGTGGCCGGAGAAGTGTCCTCCGATCGCCTTGACCTCGAATTGCTCGCCGTTCTGGTCGTGGTCGTGGACTTCGCATCCGATGGCCCGGAGTTCCTTGACGAATTTAGCCTCTTCGAGGGCGCCGGTCTCGAACAGACGATACATCCGGCCATCGAAGTTTGGCTTGCACGCATAGCGAAAGACGTACCACAGGTATCGCTCGCACTCTGCGCCGATGATTGACGCGCCCAGGTATCCGCGTGCTTGCTCGGAGTCTCCAACTTGCTTGTGCCAGTCGAGAATCGCCTGTACAGTCTTAGACGGCTGTTGCGTGTACTTGCTGATGTCGGTCACTGATCGTGTTCCTTACTCCTCTTGCCTGGGCAGATACAGACAAACTCCGTGTGATCTTCGTTCCACCCGCAATACTTATGGTGAATGTCGTCACATCTCTCCGTAGTAGAACCCGCACCTAAACAGGCTATTGCGAATTCTTACGCACGACATGCATGTTTTGTGGTGGCTCCACTTACCATCGAATAGATTGCTGTCGTACTCGTATTGATTTCCTGGCTCGATTGTCCCCAAGCATTCGCAACAGATATGCTCCTTTCTTGCGGTGCGTAGTATTGTTTCCGATAGCTTGTTTACATCGTCCATCCGAGCACATATACAAGATCCAAACATCACAGACCCTACTAGACGAAGAACCCAGTAAAGAGAGCGCCAACGATACAGGCAAGGATGTCGCCGGCTGAGTTCGCCACACTATCACCGAAGTAGTTCTTGTCTCCGGCCCGGCGGAACATTCTGATCACCCAATTGCGATTTTCGAACGATTCCCATATGGCCTCAGCGGCAATTACGAATCCCAACGGCTCATAGAATGTGCCAGGGAATACAGCCTTCGCAATGCCGAACATGACAATTCCGTGCCCTACATGCGTTACGGACCATCCGTCAAGCCACGCCTGCGAGTAGCAGTTGCGGTGCCATGGACGACCACGCCTGCGGAGTTCAACGAGAGTGTAGAGGCACGCCAGCGCTGCGCAGCCTGCGCCGTAGATCGCGATAGTGCTCGGACTCATCAGGTCTTTGTCTCCTTGATTGCCACGGCGACTTTACGAGGCTTGACTTCAACATGCTCTGCGATTTGCGCAAATACCGCAGGCTTGCTCTTTCTGTAGTGTTCATACGTACCAAGTTCGAGTTTGCATGTTGTCTCGTACCTCAGCGGCATCGGACAATCAGGAGACTCTAGTTTCTTGATGGCTTCGGTGTCGGCCTTATAGGTCAGGCCTCGCGTAACTACGATCTTCGTTCCGTCAGGAAGCGTAACTGTCTGCGAGTCTGTTTCTGCCGGCGGGATGAGTTCTGCAATCCATTGCTCAACGTCGACCCTGAATTCCCTCGACCTCCTCTCGGCGGCCTTTGCGTATTCAAGCGTTGTCGCTAGCGACTGTAGCATCGCAAGCTGTCTGTCGGTCATGTGTGTTCCTTGTGGCATGTGCGTTCCTTGTGATTAGAAGCAGGCAGTTTTGATTTGAGCATACCCAGGCTCGTCTGTTTTAATCTGCGGCAGGCCGGTTTCCCACACCCCGGCGCCCGTCTGTCAGTGCTACCGATGTCTACGGTCTTACGATTCACGGCCGCAGGCATCTCCGCCGCATTTATCCCTGTCGACTCAGCGCGGGGTACCATTGACGTTCGCCTGCTGATTGACGGCGCCGTTTTGCATCCACGGAGGAGTATTGGTTTGCTGCTGCGCGAGTGCTTGTTGTTGCCCCGTAGCTTCCTGGGTCGACTGAGATTGCTCTGCGAGTGTTGAAGTCAAGCCTCGTAAGGTCGACGAGAAAGTGCGTATGTCGTTGTCGTTGTCCTTAACCTTGACGTGAGCGATCACGGCCTTGCCGAGTAGTTGGTTTGTGTTTGTGATCGAAATCAACCCGATTGCTTTCCCTAGCGCGGAAAATTCACGCTGACCGATCTCTTGCGCTTTCTGGCTGGTGTGCTGGATGTTGATCCACTTGAAGAGTTTGCGGCCCTTGAATTGTCCATCCAGGATAGAGAATTGCAGATTCACTCCGAATCCCTGGCCGTTCTTTGTTGGTCGACCATCCGCGCTCTCGATGAGCACTGGGTATTTCCCAGGAGGCAGCACATCGAAATCGTCTGCCGGCTCTACGGAGTTCGGATCAAACCCGTTCTGCCCAAAGATTTGCGACAAGTCGCTTCCCATTACGTTGTCCGTTGCTCGCTGATTCATTGTTGTTGCTCAGTGGTGATGGTTAGTGAAGTTGTATACTGGCTATTGGCTCATCGCCGCCGCTACGGCACTCTGGAACGCCTCCCACGACAGAGGCAACTCGTATGGTATGTGGCCGTAGGCTCCGCGTCCTCCGCCTGGGTGAGCTGGCCGCTTCTGGGTGAACAGGAATCGCTGACCACCAGTAATGTCGATCCCTCGGTTCTTTGTGTCGAATCCAGTGTCTTCGGATTGGACGACCACTTTCGTATTGCAGAATAGGATGCAGTCTGCCCAGCGGAATAGAAGGTTCGCGGCGCGATCGTTGATGTCGAATTGATACTGGTCGTACGATGGACCAGCCGGATCGTCGAATCGCTTAACCTTTACGTGACCGATTAGAATCGATGCCATATTGCGTTCCGAACGCAAGGCGTCAAGCATCTCGGTAAGTTGACGCCAGACGGCAAGGGATTCGGTATAGCCCTTCCCGTACCCGCCTCCTACTTTCTCGATGCTCTCTACCTTGTGCTTCTCGCACACGTACTGCCAGATGAGAGGCTCCATGGTGCTTACGGAGTCTATTACACTAGTTTGGTACTCGTGTTCTCCACTCATTAGAGCCTGGAGCCATGACGCGGCTTCGGCGAATGCGTTGCATGTCGGCGTTTTCGCCACGTTTAGCGCGTCAATGCCCTCCTCGCCCTTGATAGGCAAAAACACCGGCGAATTTGACTGTGCGGCGAAGCTGGACTTTCCGATCTTCTCAACGCCGAGAAGGATGATTCTGGGTGCACGGCGACAGACACCGGTAGTGATGGAACTAAGATCGAAGGCCATGTTTTCAGTTCTCCGTTTCGTTATGGCGCGAATCAATGAATGCCAGGAAGTCATCCTCGCGGACGCGCCGAACTCGTCGTTTTGGGTCGGCCGAGGCGCTGATGTCAATTGATGGAAGCACGCCGCGGTTGAGCATTGTGTGAACTGTAGCGACTGTAACCGAGAGGGCCTCGGCAATCTCAGATGGCTTCAGTAGCCTCATTGTGTTAGTCCTTGTGCTGGTGTGCGTCAGTCGATACCTCGATCCTATCAGGCCACCTTGTTGCAACTGTTAACGATTTTGTTGCAAATCAGAGTGGAGTGAGCTACCCTTTAGTAGTGGCATGTTTCTCGAAACAGGAGGGCAATAATGGGATGGCTAGAGTATCTCGGGATCCTCGCGGTAGTGACGATCGGGGGATTCTGCCTTGGGGTCGGCTACTACCTCGAGAAGCTCGTTGGACAAGAGACCAAACTCAGCGCGAACTTAGTTATCTACGGCTGGTTGGTGAATCCAGTTGCGCTGATGTGGTGTTGCGCGGCAGTATGGTACAGCGGAGAATGTAGCGGCCTCAGGTTCGTTTGGAAGCCATTACTGCTGTACTCAGTCACGATTCCATTTAATTGGCTTGGCTTTAGGGTAGGGCAGGTGATAATTCACGGGCTGTTTGGGCACCTGATCTACGCGGTAGTAAACCGCAGCAATCAAGAGTACGACTCTAAGTGAATGACTCCCTTGCGTGCCGATAGCGCAACAGAGGCCCCGATACCTGATAGCTTGGCTGAGATTTGAGAACACACTGCGCGGATTGTGCTGTCGCTCGCGAAGCCACTCCACACTACGTCCTGCGCGTCCTCAAAGCCAACACGCTGGCGATCATGCACCAACTTTAGCAGCGCGAACTGCGTAGGCGAGAGTCGTACGCTATTGCTACCTACCGAAACCGTTCGCGCGTCAGTATTGAATGCCATGGCCACAGCATAAGGGCGGTCCGTCTGAAGGAAGCTCTCTGGTATGTCGATGATCAGGCGGCCGTCATTAGAACGGGTTCCGCTCCGGATCAGCTCAATAGCTTCCTGATCGCTGAGGAGAAATTGCATACCAGAAGTGCGCACCGTTAGCGCAGTGGAAGTGACTCATGAAAGAAAGAAACCAGTGACGGCCAAGCGGAAGGTGCGCAGCCCGCTTGGCGAGAGAGTTAGTCGCTGGTGGAACTGCCCCGCAGTTTGTTCTTAGACGCGAAGGGAGACTTTTTTCTTAGTTGTCACGTCTTCAATTCGCAATTCTATGCGATAACCAACTGCATTCATTATTGCCTTGATTGACGACAACTTGATATCGTCTCTTCGCTCCCTAAGCAAATCCTTGATGGTGCTTACGCTCATTTTCGACTTAGCTACAACCTCATGTTCTGTTATGCTCATTTCCGCCATCCTCTTCGCCAGCGTTATCTTGAGCCCGTTGAGTGCAGTGCTCACATCAGCCGGAGGTGGTTTGATAGCCATTTCCGTTTCCTTGCCTAATGTAATCGATACTTGAATCACTATCGCCCCCTTGCGAGATTAAGTATAAATTGTCAATCATAAAAAGTCAAGCATAGCACAGAAAGTAGATCGAAATTCAACCATACAGCCACTCCCTCACGGTATTTGCCACCACCTTGAGCCGCGGTAGTTCCCTTATATTGAGCTGCTTATATACCCTCTTCTGGAGTGATTTTCCGACGTGCCCCATGGTTAAGTCGATCATCGCTTGATCGGGCACGAGGTCCACAACCGTGGCGTAGGTGTGCCGTAGCGATCCAAGGTTGACGCCTCTCTCGCGTGCGCTAAGTCTATCGAGTATGGCGCCGAACGACTTACGCAGTTTGTCTCCGTTCTGCTTCGGTGAATATGGCCTCCCTCCAGTAGACAGCAATAGAATCCTCTCGTCTCTCTTCGCTAGCCGGCGATGATTGTCTCGATAATCTGCGATGGCGGCTACCGTCTCCGGCCAAAATGCGGCCATCCGGCGCCGCTTCGTCTTCACTCGCCGCATATCGTGGTAGGGAATCTCGCCGTCCAAGTGGAGTTTGTCGAGCGTCATGGCGATGGCGTCGCCAGGGTAGAAGCCACAGTTGATCCCCAGTAGGATTGCGACCTTCAGGCGTGGCTTGGCCATGTCCAAAGCACTAAGGATCACATCGCGATCGATGAAGCGGCAAACTCCATTCGTCTCTTGGTCGGCCTCGATCTCATACAGCGGAGGCGACGCGAACCGCGGTCCGTACCTGACGGGCTTCTTGATTAATTCCATCTTGCGGCCCCAGTTGAAGATGGCCCTCGTTGCGGCAATCAAATTACGTTGCGTGCGTAAACGCAATCCAGATCGCTCAATACAAACTTGGATCTCTGCGAAATGCTCTGGCGCCAGAAGCGAGACAGGGAGGCCGTCCATCATGGCGGCACGGAATACCCTGTGGACTGCAGTGTAGTCACGCCTGGATGCTGCGCTCATGCGCTCCGCGTGAATTCGTGCATCCACGTCCGCAAGGTGTCTCGCAAATAGCTCCTTGATGGTGACCGACTTCGGCCGTGATGGCTGCGGGTTGATGCCGATCAGCAGGTAGTGCCTATCCGCCGACCACCTGCGAAGTGCGGCCTCGGGATCTGACAGCGGCCCGAAGTAGTGCGTCCTTCCGCGGACTTTCTTTACCCACTGTCCGCTTGAATGTACAGTTAGCGGATATTCAGGATTTGATCGCTTCCATTCGCGGTAGTACAATACTTGATCGGTGTTGTTCATAATACTGGTCCTCTATATAAAGCATAGCCCATATACCCCGAGGGGATACCATGAACAAAAATGTCGCACTATTGGCTGGGTATTCGTATTTTACAAATCTGGCAATGGTGTATTGCGGGTGTGGTAACTAAGTGTCAGTAAGTTCATTGTTGTAATGACTATTCGTAAGTCCATAAAAGAAGGCCACTTGCGAATGATCACAAGTGACCTAATATAATCAGCCCGTGGGGCAACCGCCCGCGTAGACACTTAGTTGTTATCGTCGTAACTGCTTACTACGAAATAACTTGAGTGTTCGGGGGCGATGTCAAGGTGGGCAAATTAAGGGTGCATAATCAACATATCCGGGTGTATTACACCCGCGCTACTTGTCGCTGCCGTGCTGCTCTCGTAGCGCCTCCAAGAAGTCCTCTCTCTGCCTCTCTAGGGCTCGCTGGTGAGCCGGCATGACCTTGGTAAGTAGATGCCACACCGTCCACGCCAAGACTGCCAGGGCGCCGCCCTGAAGCGTCTGAGAGGCAGCAGGGAACGTTCCGCTGGCGGCCTCGCCGACCAGCAGCCCCCCGACGCTTATGATGGTCGCGTACGCCGTCAGTTGCACTGTTCCGCTCCTAGATGATGTTGTGGTCGGACGTGTCCAGCGGATGTCCGCGAAAAAGGCTAAATCCGTACACCTCTACGTTGCGGCTGCGAAGTTCGCGCTCTACATCTGACGCGAAGTTCCAAGCCCCACCTGGTGTCTCGCCGTTGAGAGGCCTGGCGTGATCCGGCCCCCATTGGTTCATCCGATAGAACATCAACTCCGGATCCCGGCGCATATCAGTGATATGCATTTGATGCGACCATGACCCGCTTGGCCTGTAGACGTGCAGCCCCTTGTACTCTGATACCCTGAACCCCTGGTATGAGGCAATTGTGAGCACCATCCCGGATTCAAGCAGCCCAACCATCTGCTCAACTGAGGTTGCCCTGATCTGCTCAACCACGTTGTCTGCCGCGGCCGGGGCGAACTTGCCATACTCTGCTGACTCGATCGACCCGGCATTACGCCTGCGACCCCACTTGTCGGAATACCCATTAGTTTGGGGTACTCCTGCGTCGTCTGAGAACAGCACACCGTATTCGTTCACTGCGCGGGCGCCCCATGCTCCGGTGGAGCCAGCACCGTTCATTCCGCCGCCGATCTGATTTCTGCTTACGGCGTAGATCCACGGGATGTACCACTCACGGAACTGCTCTTCCTCGCCACCCAGCGCGACTTCAATCACCTGGAGCTTTTGCCCAGCGCCGGCCAAACCAGCCGCTACGCAGTTGCCGGTGTCCTGGAGGTACGTAGGGATTAGCTCGTACGGAAGCCGCCCGGTGGCGTGAAGCTTCCGCTCAAGATCCCACGTAAACGGCCTGCCTGAATAGAAATCCTTCAGTATAATCAGTGCATGGCCGATTTCGTCAAATTCAACGTGAAGGCCATTTTCTAGTGCAATCGCTTCGTCCCAGGCTCGCCTCTCTGCGTCCGGGCCTAGCCAGCCAGTATTGTTCATTGCTTCCCCCATTACTGTATCCTGCAAGCTCCGTTAGCGCACCCTTTGCGTGCATGCGGAATAGTAGGCTGAAACTCAACAACCGCCGCCTCATCCAGTCCCTTAGCGACAGAGCTATAGATAACCTGATACTGCCTGAGTGTCCGCAGGTCTCCGGCGTCTTCCAAGCGCTTACATTGCTCGGCGAACGCAACGGAGAACTGCACCCAATAGGCTGCTTGCCCACCGAGCGCATGATTCACTGCCTTACGAACCTCCACCCGTGCCTCCACGGGCGAGGTGATTGCTCCAGCGGCGATCTTGGCTGAGACGCTCCGTAGCTGTCCAGCCATGAGCTTCGCTTGCCCGGATCTACCGGAATGCGTCACAGTGGACAGTGCAGTCTCCTTGGCCCACTTAACCCAGTCTGACGCAGGCCCAGGCTCCGGGTCTGGATCGGGATCTGGTTCGGGGCCAGGGTCTGGTCCGGGCTCCGGCTCCGGCGCTGACCCGTCAACAACAATCTCGTGCGTTGAGATTGCCGCCCTGTTGTTGACCACCGATGCCATCACGACTGTGTACGCACCCGCCCTACTGAACGTGACAACGCATAGCTTCCCGTCACAGACAACCTCGTGCTTGGCGTCTGGGATTACGATCCACGCGCCAGATACTGCTTCGCGAGTGCTAAGTACAGTAAGGTCTCCAGATCGCGCCGTTGATGGTCCGACGATCAGAGACTCAACTGAAGATCCATCATAGAGCACAAACGAGAAGGCAACGATTGCCATGGCAATCAATAGGCAGCTAATTGTCATTCTCGTTGCTTTCATTGCAAACGATCTCATACTATCAGCTCTTTCTCAGCGACAAGATGGCGCGGATCATCTGAATGATTGCCAAGATCAGCATCGGATTGAAGCCGGTGGTATTGCATACATCTTGAAGCACATTAGCGTTCGTCGGATCGACGTTGTCGAAAATCATACTAATAAGCAGCGTATGCAGCGCAGACCACGCTACGTCATTGTCAACAACCTGCGCGATTGCATCTGCAATCTCATCGTCAACTTCTGTTTCTGTGAGGTCGGTAAACGCGGCCAGCGCATCTACAACAGCGCTAACCCATGTGCGTACCTCTTCACTGTCTCGAAGGTCGCTGGGATACGAAAGCAAGTCATTCAGCCGAAGAGTACGAAGTAGAGCTAGCAGTTTGAACAGTACCATGGTGTCTCCTCCTGGTGTGTTGGAACGGTGGGCAGAGGTGCCTATCTTCCATTCTACTTCGACTTGCCAGGCAGTGTCCGTTCGATTTGCACAACTCTCTCGGCCGCCTTGCCAGACTTCATCCCGTGCTTGATTAGATGCTGATACAGCGCTACTCCCGCTGCATTTTGTGTAACGCCAACGCTAAATAGATAACGTATTGCTGCGTTGGCCTCGTACATTGATTTTGGTGTTGTTGCGCGCTGTGTAGCGGTGTTTGCCTTTCGGCCGATGTGCTCCTGCACGACCTTTCGTATTGGCGACGGAAGTTTACTCGGGTCAGCCAGTGGATTCGGGTAGCTGTCCAGCTGCGGACGATCAAGCACAGCCCGCGATATACCCGTAAGCCAATCGTCCACTTTGTCGCGCTGTTCCTGCGGAAGGTCCCTGCCTGCCTTGCGAATGTCGGTCATCAACTCAGCAGCGTACTTCGTCTCGCGCCATTTGTCGAGGTCCTCATACTTCTCCTTTCGCAACTTATGCGAGCTATGTGCCTTATCGAGTTCGTTCGCGTAATCGTAGAAATCGTCGATACTTTTTGAATAGTCCTTGCGTAACGTAACACTCTTCAACCCAGGTGCATCCGCAAGCTTCCATCCTTCGCCCTTCACGAACTTTTCAACGGGCGACGTGATTCGGCGATATACACCGCCGGCCAGGGCATCAGTAAGATAGTCGATCTTTGCCGGGGACAAGTCAACTTTCCCTCCGCTGGTCTCGTATAAGAAGTCTGCTGCACCCTTAGCGAGCGCTGACGTGTGCTCATAGAACTGGTCGCGCCCTTGCAGCTTCTGGAGTCGCTCTGATACAATCGGTCGTTCGCGGAACATCGAATAATTAGCGGCCGTTTCAAGAACTGGCGTAATACCAGCAGGCTTCAATCCAGGGTCGACCGTGCGGAAGACCTGAGCGCCCCACCTTTCTATTGCTTCTGGATCGCGGTCGTAGGCAAAGTCCATCATGCGCTCAACTCCGCTCCAGATGATTCCCCACTCCTGCGGCTTTGGTATGCGCCACTTGTTTCCCCACGGATCAGTAAGCACAGCAAAGGCATCTTGCCACCATGGCCGTTCTTTGTAGTCGTCGTCGTCGTGCTTCCACCACCAATATGCCAGCGCCGGTATAACAGAGAACTCAGCCGCGCGTATGGCTGCGGTTTTCGGGGTATTCTTCCATGTTCTAGCGAACTTATCCAAGCTCTCAACTCGCGCGTTAATAAATGGGATGTAACTGTTGAGATGGCGTCCCCATGCCCCCATACGAGCGAAATTCGTTGTCACATCGTTCGAGGCATTCATCGACTGAACGATCACATCAAACGGCGGAGTCTCTCCGGCCTTCACCCTTTCGAGCCATCCATTCTGGTTTAGCACTGCCGAGAACTCAGCAATACGAGAGCCGACCTCTGTGATGCCAAGCAGGTTAGACGCAGTCTCTCGCCGACTTGGGCGGCCACGCATTGCCCGATGCACTCCGGCTTTCAGCTTATCGCGGTCGAGCCCTACATACGTACTGAGTTCTCCTCCGGATCGTTTCCAAAGTTCAATCAGCGGATCTCCTGGCAGCCCCTGCGAAATACGCAGCTCATTAACTGCGTACGCCGATGCCCACATGGCTGGATCGACTATGCCCTTTATTCCCTTAGAACCCTGGTGTAGGAAATTCTGATAGTCTCGTATGGCATTAGCAATCTGAAAGCTAGGGTTCGCGCGTGTCTGAAAGAATTTCGTCCAACCCACCAGCACTTTCGCAATCGCCTCTCCTCTCCAGAGTGTTCGCGATACGCTGAGAACATCGAGTGATTCGGCGAGTTCTGGCTTCAATTGCACGAGCACAGGCTTTCCGTCAATCTGCAATCGGAAGATCGGTTCACCGTGGAAGTTGAACATCTCCGGCCGCCAGATGGCCATCACAGCCGTTGGGTCAATTACTGAGAGCATCGAGTCAAGAAGGTCAGCTTCCTCTTCGCTCGGTTTATACCCAAACATACCCTTTTTGAATTGCGCAGTGAGTTGCTTTCGCACATCTTCAATGCCAAAATGGTGTGCCACAGTATCCGCCGGAACCACTTCAACCCACTCGCCAAGTCCCTTAATGTCCTTGGCTGTCTTGAAGATGTTGTTGACAACCTGCTGCTTCTGCGCCACCTCAAAGAACTTCGCGGCCCGCGCCAAGCTAGCCTCCACTGGGTCGATAATCTGGAGACCACTCCCGTGCCGCCTACGAAGCGCACGAGACATGCTAACTTTCTTGCCTTTTGCGTTTGGTTTTGCGCGGTGAAGTGGAATGTATGTCTTGTAGTATTCCTTGATCTTAGTGGCTTCCTCTTCGGTCATGCATCCAGCATCCGACAGCATGTCAATGAGCGCATTATTCCATTGCGTTAGACTGTCGGCCGCCTCCTCGTAGCGTTTATCGTAGAGTTGCTTTACAGTTTCCTTGGCGTCTTCCAGTGTGATCCCCGGATTCTTTCCGAGCCCCCACGACTCAACCGCATGTCGTGCGTACGCCCACGCAACAAAGTTCTCGTAGTCCTCTCCCTGCTCGATCTTAGACAACACATCGGATAACGACGGTCCTAGTTTCTCTTGAAAGTCAACGGTGTAGATACCATGCTCAATTGACTCGGCGGCGCGATTGGAAGCAGAGCTTCGAGTAGCGTTGAGGATGTCATATGGCGATTTGCCTGGCTCGAATGTGGCACCTCTTGCTTTAGCCTCCTTCTCGAACAGCTTAACCGGATACGCCTCTTCCTTTAGCTTCGTATAGGCCGAATCGGCTACGTCATGAACCACCTCGCTTGCCGTGCGTTTACCGGCCGACTCGTCTACTCCAGTCTTGCTAACTTGCCCCTTCACGCGACCAACAGCACCAACACCACGGAACTTATCGCCCCACTTCTTGCTCTCGTCGATCTTTGCGCGAATCTCTGGGTTGGCCTTCAGGAATCGCGAGAACTCAGCAAACGCATGAGGCACAGAAGACGCGAGGTCAATGCCGCGGATGTGCTGTGTAGAACCAGTCACCACAGCACGAACGAACTCAGCGAATCCTTCGTTTGGTCTTTGCGCCTTCTGGTCGTAATCGAGTTTGCCAAGTTCCTGGATCGCCTGGTTAGACCAGCCTTTTCGCGCATTCTGTGAGTAATCTAGATAGTGCGCTAATTCATGAGCTGCGACAGCTACGGACGCTTCTTCCCCCTTCGCGAGCCTCGTGATCTGGCTGTGTGTCTTATAGATCCCTCGCACTCCAGAAGACTTGCCGGCACCTAGCCGTCCACGGCGGAACTTCTTTCCCCAGATCCGTTCAAGTTGCCGCACCACCTCCCGGCCTCCTACTGCCTCGCCGGTTCCCTGTGCCTCAACCTCTATGTCGTGCTTGGACGGTGCCATTCTAGCACCAGTGCGGGCCTCTTGAGCGTCTTGCTCCACGGGTAGCTGCTGTTCAACCTGCGGCGGCTTGGTGGACGCTACCGGAGACTCTTCCGGCGTAGCCGCTTGTGGCTCTTGGGTAGCCAATAATTGCGCGGATGGCTCGGCTGCAATAACCTCTGGTGCGACCTGCTGCACTTGAGCTACAGGTGCTGTCTCTGGCGTTGCATCCGTGGCAGCCTCCGGCGCAGCCTGCTCAGCCGCGGCCTTTAGCTCGGCGAGTGCCGCATCGCGTCTACGGATCTCCGCCGCAACAAACTCAAGGCGCCCCCTTCGCTGTCCAGCGGTTTTACCCTCCGATAATGGCATCTTCAGGTCGTGAATCCACTCCTTCCTGGACGGCGTATCTCCGGAATCAGCCATCTCAAGTATCTTCGCCCTTGCCTTGTCGTATGCCTTCGCGCGTGTTCTCTCCGCGTAATTGAGCGTAGACTGCGACCCTGCAACCAATCCGTAGGTTAATCCTGTCTGTACAGTCGTGTCCTTGATCGTTTGCCAGATATTCTCGGGTTTAGTTGCTCCTTCGGTAACACCAGCGATATCTGACGCTACGTTGTGGCCGATTTCCGTAAGGTTCTCCTCCGTAAGTTCAGAAAGTGCGCCGATTCCTAGTTTTTTCAAACCTTCCATTATCCCACTGGAGACAACGCGGCTAGCCTGTTTGCCGAACATTGACTCTAATCCGCCAAGGCCAACTTTCTGCATAATAGACGCTGGCCCGCCCTCAATAACTGCCTGCGCTGCAACGTACTCAGCCAAGTCTGCGCCTTCTAATCCTGCATCGCGACCTTCTGTAATTGCTTCATTTGCTTCTCCAAGCATCGCTGCCCCGATGGCGCCGTACGGTCCAGCAATGGCTCCGGCCGCGGTCATTTCCGGAAGCGTTACGGAAGCACCGCGGAAGTTGCGCGAGAATCCTCCTATATATGTGTCTTCGCCGAACCGTTCCTTATCCATCTCGCGCGACGCCTGCTCAAACGCATTCGCAATACGATTCGATTCGTCGGCATCGCCGAAGCCGGTCACTCGTTGTATCTTAGACAAACCCTTGAACGTCACTTGGGTCATCGCCGAGAATAGGTCTGGTATTGGGGACCTATGTAGCCGCTTACTGGCAAACTTCAGCTTGAAGTTAGTATTTGCAATCCGCGCGGCTTCTTCCGGGTCGGCAATTGGCGCCTCCTCCCATTTAGCTGGCTTTGGTCCAACCAACGATGCGCTGCGCCATTTCTCTTTCTTCTTTTTGTCTGAGCCCTGGTCTGTAACTTCTCCGGCACCGACCAGCTGTGCATCTCTCCAGTTCTTCTTTTTGTCTGAGCCCTGGTCTGTAACTTCTCCGGCACCGACCAGCTGTGCATCTCTCCAGCCCATTACTTCACCCTCAAGTGTCCTTCTGGGTCAATGAACGTTGTGCCTTCTGCGAGCCGATCGTAGTCGGCGTCACTACTTACATGCGGGATATTCTCCGGCAGGTTCTTCAGCTCATTCTCCCATTCTGAAATGATCTCTTGCGACTTTCGCTTCGACATCTGGCCCGACTTGTAACCCGCGGCGCCTGGCGTAAACTTCTCGTTGCCTTCCACCCATCTGCGTGCGTTTTGTACATACTCAGGCTCCTTAATTTCTTGCACACCAGACGCAGTCACCTCCGGCGAGACTGAATCCTGCCGTTGTATGGGATGTGTCGCTTGCTGCTCACGCTGCGCAGCGATCTCAGGCGGAACCACAAGCTCGCCCTCGATTGGCGATAGCGTGTTGGCTTCAATGTTCTGTTGGGTCTCACGCCGGCGCGTGTCTTCGCGCAGGACGTTCATAACGGCAGACACTTCCTCTGGTGTTCGGTTTCGCATTCCAGACTGCTGAGGAACACCATTCTCATCTGTCGTGTATTGAGGGACCTGCTCCGTTGCTAATTTAATCTGAAGGTCCCATAGCATTTTTTCGCGCTCTGCTTTGGCCTTCGCTTCGAAGTATTCACGAGATTTATCATACGTCTGAATTGTTCTGGGAATTCCATTTTCTTCCCTGGTTACAGTATTCCCGTGCACATCAACCCACACATCGCCGATGCCTTGTCCGTCGTTGTAAGTTGGTCCCTCCTTCGGCATCATCCCAGGCAGAATACTCATCGTATCGCGGTCAATCTCAGCGGCGGCGGCCATCTTCTGTTCCTGTGTGAAATCCGGACTCTGCATGACATCCTGCTTGCGCTGATTGTTGTTCGCAATACGCTGCTTCTGTTTGGGGGTATATTTGTACTCCCACTGCTGAACATCTAGGCGAGCCTTCTCTTGTAACTTCGCTAGCTCAAGCTGCGTTCGCTGATTGTACTCCGCTTCCATGAGAGACTGTTCTTGTTCCGCCTCCAATCGCCTGGCACGATTCAGCTTCGAGTGAGGATTCGCAAGCTGCCTGGCTCGTCTATCCTCGTCAATACGGCGATACATACGCTCTTGCTGCGCGCGCCTCTCGTCTGCTCTCCGCGCCTCTTCTTCGCGAATGCTGCGGTCTCGCCGCTCGTAGTATTCCTTAGACCATCCACCTGGCATCTGAATATCTCCTGTTGCTTATTGCTACTGCGGCGACCAGGGGTTGCGCCAAGAAGCGCCAGCAGTTGTACCTCGCACATAAGCACCCTGCGCCTTAAGTAGTGGATCAAGCGTGTCTGCGTATGTCTGCGCAGCAGTCTGCCCCCTGCTTAATTCAGCCTGTAAGTTTGCCATGTTGTATTGGTCGGCTGCGGAAAGGTGCTGTCCAGATAGGTTCGCCAGCGCATTAGTTCGCTGTAACTCAAGTTCGAGTCGCCTTTGCTGTTCGGCTTCTGCAATCCTATTAAGCTCTGCGTTCTTTTCGCGATTCACGCCCTGCCCCATCGTTGGCGCAACCGTCGTGTTCGCCATGCCTAAACGAGACAGTTGGCTTCCAATAGACGCCTTCTGCTTGGCTGCATCGGCTCGCACATCCGCCTTCCGCTGTGATAGATTAAGGTTCCCTGCGCTAAGCAGCCTATCGAATCCAGCGCCTAGGTCTGCTTTTTCCCTCTGATAGAGCGCCTCTCTTTCTTTCCATGCCACCATTGGATCATACGTTGGAGAACTTCCGCCTTGACTTCCCCACGATCGTTGCCGTCTCATAATGTCATAAACTGCAAGCCCCATTATGCTCTCCTAAAACTTATTGAAATACCTAGACAAATGCCAGTCTTCATGAACTCCACCTGTCAAATCCAAGCCGAGCTTCAGGACAGCAGTTGCGTCCCTTGGGATGAAGTAGATACATCCGTTATCGGCCATCACGCAGCCAGTGTATCTATTACTCCCAGACAAAGACCACCACTCCTGATACTCTTCTGCGTCTGGATCGACACGAACCAACTCGCTGTTGCCGTTCGCTGCCATGTAGATCCTTCCGTCTGGCCCGAGGCAACCGCCATAGAACCCATACGAATACACGCTGTACCCGGTTATATAACGCATGTTGTACGTGTCTGGATCGAAGATCCCAATGTAGCTGTATCCAGACGGAATGAAATAGATCAGCCCATTCGGGGCCAGTACGCCACCAACCCATTTGTTCCCAGATGGAACAGATCCGATCTCAGAGACAGTATCGGCACTTGGATCTATTTCAAGGACACTAGTTGACGACCACGGAACTCCATAGATTTTCCCATTTGGCGCAAGCACTCCACCGAAGTACGCCCCAGACGTAGACCCGAAAGTTGACGTACTATCACTTGTCGGATCAATCTTCAGTATGTCGCTTGCCGTGCCACCTGGAATACAGTAGATCATCCCATTGTTCGCAAGCACACAGCCAGTGCGCCCAGCCGTAACAGTTCCAAACGTAGAAGCAGATGGGGTACTTGGATCAATCTTCAGAATACTAGTTGACCCTGCCGGGGCGCAGTAGATGTATCCATTCGGAGCCAGCACGCCACCGTACCACTTTCCGCTCCCAGATAACGACCCAAATGTCGAAACCGAATCATCAGATGGATCAATCTCCAGTACCGTTGTGGAGTCACGCGGTATGCCATAAATCTTCCCATTATCTGCAACCACGCCTCCCCACCACTTATTGCTTCCAGACAACGAACCAAACGTGTTCACGCATCTATGCGTTGATCTAGCGCGATTTCTCCCCCACCTAAACGACATTGCCTCTTGTACATCGTCCCATCCGTCTGAATTCGTTTCCCAAGCAGGGAATGGAGGCTCTACAGCGTCATCTACATACGCCTTCGTGCTGAGGTGCGCATCCGCAGTTGGGGTCACTCCAGACACGACACCGGTGAACGCCCTTGTTCCGTCGGCCAGCGAGTACTGGGTATGGTCGTCGTCTGCATTTCCGCTTAGCAACCCATGGTCGCTCTGCGGGTAACTGAACTCATCGCCGTATGTCAGCGCTACGTAGTCGACAGAGATGTCATGTGCGGCATTTCCAGCAGACGAATGATAGACAGTAACTTTTGCGGCTCCTCCGCTGATGTAGTTTGTGTCGTCCAGCACTGGGAATTCGAGTATGGTCTGATACGCCTGATCGGTGAACTCAAGAACTGTATCCCATGACGTAGTATTGTAGTTGTACAGCCTGATCTCTACCGTGTGGGAAGACCCTCCGTTATATAGACACCTGACTCGCACGCCAGTAAATGCCACAACGCCCGAGAACGCAAACTCAATGTCGAACCCTGGCGTGGCCGCGACCTCGTCTACGTCGTATGTATCGCTCTCCAGCATAGCTGCAACGCTGTCCACGTCACCCGCAGTATTCGACCCGGCGTTCAGCGTGACACTGGCTGGCACGTACTCAGTTGCCAGTGCCGCTCCTGTTGGTGCACCGTAGTACGGCATCCAGTATTCTGTACCGTTAATCTCCTGCCTGGTGAACCCAGTTAGCGTTGCTCCAGAAACCCACGTCGAGATATTGTTCGCGGCACTTGCAGCGGACGTTCCCTGGAAATCGATGAACGCCTTATCAGCGTCGTTCTGATCGATTGTGAGTGCCTGCACCCCCTCGCCTGTTTCTGTCTGAACTTCCAGCCTTGAGTCTGGCGTTGAGTTGATCCCAACATACCCAGTGCTTTTAACGATCATCCTGTCAGCAGGTGTTGCGCTTCCTGACGGAGAGGTCATAAACACAATGCTTCCAGGGACCGCAACCTCAGGTGTTGGCGCACCGTCAACTCTTCCCTCTATTCTCGCTGCGGCTTTATACGCCAAGCTCCCGTGACCGTCATTGCCGACCGCAGCGATCCTCATCAAGCGATCGCCGTTCTGAACAATTGCTGGCGAGCTAGTTGTTCCTCTATGTCTGACGAAATACAGCGTAGGTGCAGAACTTGCCCCAGTGCTGTCTGCTGAACTGAACAGTAATCCATCTCCGTACGCCCTGTCTGACCAAATCTCAATCTTGTACTTCCATGTCTCAATTGAATCACCTAAGCGAATTTTTCCAGCGTCCGTTACCATGTTTCCATCGGAATTGACATAAAATGCCCTGTCTGGTGTCCCATCGCTAGCAGACAGCTCTGAGTGTCGATGCAGCGAATCTGCCATGCTGTCGTCGGTCAGCGTCGTCAGATTCGCACCGGTCGCTGTTGTGTCTGAGACTATGTCAGCCAGAGCAGCAGGAAGTAATACATGCTCAGCAGCCACATAATCAGAGAATCCGTCGTGAAATGCTCCGCCTGCCATTGCAGCACCAGCAGCAGCCACGTTCGCGGCGTCTGTGACATCTGCGTTCTCCTCAATGCCATCCAGCTTCGTGCCATCGATAGACAAATCGCGCCCATCGATCGTTACCAGCGCGTCTACAGACAAATCCCCGGTAAGACCTCTTGTTCCATCGGCTAGTAGGTAAATTGTGTGGTCGTCATCGCCAAGCCCGTCTAGCGCGCCATGGTCAGTCACCCCAACGCCATCCGGGATCATGGTGATGTCGACTTCCCCGTCAGCATTCAATACTATTGGCTTGCCAGAATCACCAACCCCAGCACTGGAATCTACATACTCAGACTCCTGGAAGTACAAGGAATCAAGCTGGCCTGCGTCAAGCTCAGTCTCAGTGTAATAGCTGTTGTCGTGCGTGTGGCCAGGCGATTCCCCGGAGGTTACGTTCACGCCTGTAATCGTCCCGGTTGTAGAAAGATTCTCATCGCCGAAGCTGATCGCCCCGGTGTCGCTGGCGATCGTTGCCGCGTTGATCGTGATATTGTCGACCGTCAGCAGCGTTAGCGCCGTAAGCTCGGTTCCCCAAGCGGGCGTCGACCCGGCGCCGGCGCCAACTAGCACCTCGCCAGAAGCGCCTTCAGTAAGTATGCCAGTATGCTTCTTGTTCCATTGAAACGCCCTACGCAACTCCGTAGGGCTGTTTCCTCTAGGGACCATGTTCGCCATCACGCCACCTTTTTTGGTCCTGATTCTCTTGTAGCAACAACAATGTGCTCAACAGCCCATCTAGATCCTGCTGTGCCAGTAATACGCAGTCGAAACGCCTGACCGCGACCCGACGGCCTTACGGTCGCATTCAAACCGGCTGTCCATGTACCAGTGGCCAACGCGGAGGCGTCATAAGTGGCCTCAAACGTCAAGGCGGGATAGATGCTCCAAGTCACGCTTCCACCGTTGGCGGCCATTGTCGCATCCATCGAGACAATCACGCCGACCTCTCCACCGCGATTCAACGGAATGGGTCCAATGTCGATGTACGACGAGAACGTGGTTCCGGTGTCGTTTTCTGCATCCCAGCTAAACTTTCTGAGCCTACCATCACGACATCCAAGAATCACTGCCGAATCTTCGGTCGATGTGGACTGCATGTACACGATCTTCGTTGGCTCATGATCACCACTGAGAGACACTGGCCAGAATGTTTTCGTCTGCCAGTCTATCCACCAGTGAAGCTGATCTTGATCTTCGACTGGTGTCATAAACAGATGGACGCCTTCATTGTCGACGTCATATTCCATCTGCACCTCGAATTGATTTGAGTCGACGTTCATCAACTCAAGAGGTAGCTTTGCCCTTGATAAAGGAATTGGCCTACTTTCACCGCCGGCAGGAAGTATGTATACCCCGTTTGCAGACAGAAATACCACATCTCCATCAGGCGTTATACACCAGGCGTCCTTCGAGACAATGCCTATGACCTTACTCAATGAATCGAGGCCTTGGGATACAGCCGGATCTCCGCGCATCCTCCATATCTCATCCCTACACCCGAATATCAGGTAGTCGTCGCTGTGCGAAAACATCGCGGTAAGTGGCCTCCCTGGCACACCAACTTCGCTGCTAGTTCCTGCAACGGCACGCTGATCATCTGTCTCAGCATAGTCCCAATCGTTCTCATCGTTTTGTCTACTACAGTACCAGACATGTGGAGCGATTTCAGACCCACCGAGAAACAGCCTGCCAAGGTGCCTACACATCAGTGGGTTGCCTGTTGGGACTTGGCCATTAGACGCGGTCAAGATACTTAGCGAATCGTCCGATGGATCGTATACCTTAGTCGCGCGCTCGATTCTGAACGAACATGTTCCATCGCCGGGCGCTGAAGCTAGCGTCACAGCTCCAGCGGCCACTGAATCAATCTTGTATGTGCCTTCGGTAGTTGCCCCACCCACTGCTGAAATCACGCACACATCGGAATCTGTGTCTATCCCAAGGGTCGTCCAGTCGGAATAAGTAGCTGAGTCTAGCGTAGAACCAGACACGACCCCGTTAGTGTCGTTAGCTCGCAAGTCACCGTAATCTGCAATGTACAGCTTCTGTCCACTCTGAACCGACTGTAGCGTCACGTCGTCTCTGACCGAGAGATTTGTTGACAGCAGCGTGAACCTACCTGGGGTTTCTTCTGTGTAGATATTGCCATCGGACGATATGATCATCTTTGACCTAACGACCGCATCGTCGACTTCATCGGTCCTGGTGCCCTGCATTCTCCATGCCTTAATGCCTCCAGCATTAGGACCAACCACGCCGAACCCAGTTCTCTTTCCGGCAACGGCGTCGTTTAGAGGCTGGTACTCGGTTCCTTCGTCATCATAGACACACTTCTCACCCTGCCAATACACGTGCAGGTCGCCGTACGTTCCCGATGCGCCGGCAGAAGTGTCGTGATACACACGCAGCCACCCGCCATGTGATGAATCGTGCCACGTTATCGACTCCCAGTTGAACGTCTGGAGAGCACCGCCATAGTATCGTCTTACGATGATACTCGGAGTTCCGGATGTATTCAGCACGACTTCTATGCAGTCTTCGCCAACATCTGGAGTCGTGTCGTCCATATTTGTCTCGACACCGTATTCAAGACACCATACGCCATCCTTCGGCTCGATGTAGATTTCAGTCCAATACGGACTGTCGAAGTCGAGCGGTGGAGTGTCCCATATGGCATGCCTCTCTACCCCGTCAGATGTCCCAACGCCCCACACCTGGCTAGATACGCCAGTCTGAAACAAGACTTCTGCGAGCGCTTCGCCGCCGTTACTCTGGGACCACTTAGAAGAGAGTGACCTTCCATCGAACGTATCCGACAGCGAATAGTATCCATCAGACAGAGCGATTTGCATCGGATTCATCATCCGAATAGGATCATCTATCTCTGACTGCGAATCCAGCGCGTAGTCAAACGCATAAGCAAGACCGGGGCGAGAACCACCGCGGTCGCGCTGTTCAATTGATCCTACCGGCCAGACGTTCAAACAGTCTGCGGTGGTGTATGGCTTCTGTTGTCGATAAGCTGCCTTGCGGTCCAGTCCGCCGAGAGGGAAGCTAACCATGAGCTTACGTTGTTTTGACACACTTGGCCTCGCATTGCTAGGCATCCACTTCAACGACGCTCATATTGACGTACACGTACCACTTCTTGCCCCGAGGTGGCCCGTTATCGAACATCAACTCGGCGCTCTTAATCCTGTCAAGCGAAGATGTCTTAATACTCAAAGAACGCGGCCACGTTAACTCCAACGCAAGCGGCTCAGCGACCATGGATTTCTGGTGCTCGTTCGTGAACTCTCTAGTTGGTCGAAGCTCCATCGTCGCCTCCGAAGAATGGCTCAAGAACAGCTAGCTCCTGGGCAGAGAACTTCTCGTCATCCGGAATCCAAGAGAGCACAGCCTCAAGACTGTTCCCAAATGTAGGAACAGAAACTTCCACTTCAGCCATTTCCGAAAATTCGGAAACGTACTGCTCGAACTCATTGGTTCCATGCTTGATTTCTGCATTTGAACCTGGCTCAGTCCCTGTGATCCTGTGGACAAGGCCAGACCTACGGCGCTCAATTAGCTCATATTCCTCGAACACAAGCCTTGCGTACTTCATCAAAGAATACGCATTGGATGCACTCATTTTCATGCCAACCAGGCGCGTCCACGCATGAAATCCATTCAGAATATCAGCAGCCTTCATTTTAGCCTCTCTTCTTTAGCGCAATACTTATGCTTCGCCAGTAACACTACCGGCATCAAACAAGGCGATGTAGTACGCAGTACCACCAATATCCACCTTCATCAAGGCGTCGTACCCAACCTTCCCCTCATCTCCAGTGTCGCCCGCCAAACCGTCTACAATCTCAACGCCATTATGGACACCAGAACCGGCATGAGTAACGCCAATTACGTAATCCCATTCACCTGTCGTGGTGTTTGTTACTGCGTATGCAACTGACGATCCAGCCGCCAGTGCATCTGCACTGTTGAATATCGCACTAAACCCACAGATTGGCGTGGTTGCAGTGATCGCGGCACCGCCGCCAATGCGAGCTTGCACGCATGCTGTTCCATATCTGTACGCCGGAGTGCTAACAACACCAGACGTATGCCCCTCGAATGTTCCAATCACGCCAGCATGCAGATGACTAAGCGTCGTATCCTTAACGACAAGTTGGCCCATAACGCCGTACGTCTCGTGTGCCGCAGCCGTAGCGTTAACGATATGCCTTGCCCGCAGGCACTTTGCTGAATAACCGGACCCAAGATCACCGGTACTTGCACCATGAATCTCAACAGTCGACAACTGGCCATCGCTGTAAATATCCTGAGAAGTCGAAAACGCAACTGCGTTTGTAGTAGCACCACTACTGGTGAATTTGCCAACCGTCATGCCAACAGCGACCGCGTCACCTTCGATCGCAATACCGGTTTCCCACGCCAGCTTGCCGGTGGACTTCTTGATGCGAAGACCAGACATAGTGCCACTGATCGTAGCGCTTGCATGAACGCTTGAATCAATACACACTCCATTGAGATGCCCAGTTGACAGAGTGAAATTCGTATCTGCCTCAATGGCAAAGGTGCCGGCCGCAGTGGTTGTGGTCGCGGTTCCGCCGATCGCAGTACCACTCTCCGAAATCTCGACATATCCATATACACCCGCGTGAGCACCATCCGCAAGATCCTTCTTCACACGCAACTTACCGAACATGGCGATATGGCTGCATTGCGACGTTTGGTCTGCTGAAACTTCATACCTTGAGTAGATACCGGCCGTTGCACCAGTATCGCCCGATTCGATGTCAGCAGTTGATTCACAGTGCACTTCCATGGCGAACGGATAAGTCGTCGACACAGGAACTCCGGTTCCCTGTACACCCATCCGAAAGACCCCTGAAGTATCAATGTCAATCGCACGACCAGAAGCCGCACTGATCGACAATCCAGTGGTGCAGTTCTTTGCCAGGATAGCAACAGGCCAATCTGCTGCTCCAGCAGCCTTATCAACCAAGATCCCAGCGCACGTGCCATTGTTGGTGATTGAACCAGATCCAGTTGTCTCGACATGAACTCCACACGCTTCGCCGCCACTATCAACGGTTAGTGCCGTACCAATTTCGAGACTTGCATCAAAACAAGAGAACGTAGAACCAGTTTTCGCAATATGCGTTCCGGCAAGCTCTACATATCCCTGAGAAGCAGTGTAAATACCAGTTGTCACATCAACAAGGTTCGCGAGCTTCAACTGACCCTGAAGTGCACGAATAGTCCCTGCACTCTGGTCTGTAGTCAACAGAAAACGGCTGCGAAGACCACGAACACTGGTGCCTATGTTTGCCCCGACATCATCAGAATAGACATTCAAGGCACTGGTTTGATCACTCGAAATCTCAACACCGCTACCTGCCGTTAACGAAGAAAATGCACCGATGTTCATCGGGGTGTCGTAGCCACCGCCCTCGATGGCATTGAAGTCGCACGAGGTTATTGACCCCTCGTTGACATACAGCGCAGTCCCGTCTCCACCGTCGACATGCTGAAACAGACAGCCAGTCTGGTAACCGTCTGTGCCATCAGATGGAACGGTATCACCAGAAGCAAACAACAGACCACGATTCTCTCGGTCCGATTCCTGATTACGCAGTAAACTCGCGATTCGATGAAGCATTGATGTGCCCCTTGGTTGAAGAAAGTAAGTGTCTCGTTATGCCGGAGAACCCGTGCTGTACTCCAGGCCCTCGTACGTTTCAATCCCGCCAGCAGAAGCCGCCGCGCTAATCGCATTCAGCGCAAGACGCGCCTTTGCGCCGATAACGTGAACGGAATCACCGGGATAAATCAACTTAATCCCCGTAGCGTCCACGGCATCCTCGCCAAATGCCAGATACACCGGGTCAGTATCGTGCAGTTGCACAGTGTATTCATCGCGGTGCGCGTCAGCAGCAAGGATCTCCTTGCTTGTTGCCACGCCCGTTGTCCAAGCTGAAGCTGCCATTACTTTTTCTTTCCCTTCGTCTTCCCCTGGAGCGCATCAAGTAAATTACCCCACCCCGTAGAGCGACTACGTTGTTCCTGCTCATCGCGAATCTGCTGCCGTCTGATTTGCTCCTTCGTTGGCCCCTTTGGCTTCGGCTTGCCTTCCTGCCTCTGGCGATTGCGATTGGCCATCCACTCGTCAACGCGCTTTCGCTCGGCAGCAGCATCCGCCTGCCTGCGTTTTTCAGCCTCGGACATTGACTTCTTGGGCTTCATGTGTTTCTCCTCTTCGCTCCAGCGCTTCGCGATCTCCGGATGATTCGCGTACATATAGCGGCGCTGCTTCTCGCTCTTAAACGGCACTTCGCTTCCTTCGCAGGCGACTCGCCTGAAGGTAATTCAATAGACCGCTTGACGGACCATCAACACCAGGACGATATCGCTTGTTTATTGTGTATGCATTCGTCATCGGAGACACAGCACTGACGTTGCTACTGGTAGATCGCCCGATGGGAGTCTTAGAAGTAGACCGAGAGCTAGACTTACCCTCCTCCAGCGCCTCGCGGCGCTTGTCCATCTTGGTCTTTTGGCCCTTAGACGCCAGCGCCTCGCGGCGTTTGTCCATCTTGGTCTTTTGGCCCTTAGACGCCAGCGCCTCGCGGCGCTTGTCCATCTTGGTCTTACTTGCAGCCCCGCTCTCGGCGCGATCTGCTTCTTCGTCGTCTCTGTAAAACGTGTGACCTACGTACCTGCCCATTGCTACACATCCTCTCCGTTGTATGTTATTGGATACGTCCCACCAGTGTCGCCGTGTCTCTTGCGAACGTCGACTGTCTCTCGCTGCCCCATCGCGCCGTAATACCTCGCGTCATTCTTGCGATCGCGAGCGATTGCATCAATCAGCAGTAGCTGATATTCCCGCGCATGCAATCCAACTTCGTTAGTTCCCATCTGCTCTGCAACGGCGAGACAGCTCTCAAGGTACAATTCCGACATCTTCATTCCGCCAAGCGGATACGGATAGGATGCTGTCAGCTTTCCCTGATACGCCTCATACTTGTAGTAGAGTGTGTAGCTGTCGTCTGGCTCAGGCCAGAAGAGAATTTCCTGCCGCTGCCCATCAGAGCCGTCAGAAGACTTGAATCTTGTGGCCGCAAAGCACGGCGCATCGTTGCGGTCGTCACGAACACGCAAGTCAAGGATCGTACCAACAGGAACGATCGTAACCGGCTGATACTGATCATCTGGGGCGTAATGAAGCTGCCCGATCAGCCGCCCGAAGTCATCCGGAAGATCGTAGTCGCCATCGTCTGCGACCACCGCCATCGTCGTGGACGGCCGAAGGAACGACCATTCATAGCCCGATATCCCCTGGGCTGCCAGCGCCGGGTAATACACACGTCGCACTCCAGACTGCACGTACTGGTCGATCTCGGCCGCAGACGCAACAGACCAACTGCCTTCCGTTCGGCCATAACCCAGAAAGAACCCAACCTCTTGTTTGAGTGTCGAGTAATCGATACTGAGTGTGCTCTCTGCCATAGATCACCAGAAAACAAGGGCAGGATTGCCGGCGTGAGGACCAACCGCCGGCAATCCTTCTGCCCAGCCCCGTGATTACGCGATAGTGCCAGCAAGCACTACGTCTTCCTTCCACACACCATCGGCAGACTCGCCGTACCAAGTCAGATACGCCTCTTCTTTGGTCGCATTCGCCGTCCAACTGTTGAAAGCTGAATCAGAGCCATCATTCTGGATTCCGCTGGTAATCGTGATCACGATATCGCTCGTGGTCATGTCACCAAGCAAACTAAAGCCCTTGCGCTGGCAACTGATCGTTCCATCAGCAAGCGTAAACGTGGCATCGCTGCCGATCGTGGCCTCAGCGAAGAACGTAACCCCACCGACCATACAGGTAATCGCGCCAGCCTCTGGCGTGACCACTTCCACCAGCCCGGACGGAACACCGGTCTGTAGCTTTGCTTGACAAATGCCGGCAGTCGAAGCGCGATTAACGGTCTGAAGCGGCACCGCCGATCCCTCGCCCTCGAAGCCGGCGTACCGGAAGTAACCGGCATACGTGCCACCTGCCTCACAGGTCAGCAGCCCCGCGCCAAGCGTGGTGCTAGCCTTCGAGAGGATATTGCATGTCGAGCCCGGCTTGTAGATTTCGATAAACTGCCCGCCGCTGACCGCGGCATAAGCCCGCGAGGCGACGCCAGCAAAGTAACGAGCGTTGGTAATCGACGGAAGCTCGACGTAGTTCGTGCGCTTTGCGTTGAATGCGGAAGCGGTTCCGTAGTCATAGTCGTAACAGACGCCCTGACCCTCGGCTAGCGCCGTCGATCCAGTAAACCACACCCATTCGGAAATCGTGTTGGCTTGCTTGACATGTGCGTTAATTGACGCATCCATTATTCTTACCTCACAGTTGAGTTGTTGATGTTCGAGAATGGCATATGGCGCCATTTGGCACCGTATGCCTGGTTAATTACTACGCCTTGCAAAGACAGCCCTGTCGACGAAGATTGGTACAGATCATCTGCATTGTGCAGTCGTTGTCCACGCGCCGGACAAGGTGCTTGTTCGGCACCATATACGGCTTGGTCAACTGATTTTCCCAACCGGACAAAACACCCACGGCAATCCACTTCCAATCAAGCAAGTACACCGGGTCCTTGCTGTCGTCGTCTAGATACGGAGCGTACGTCAGTGGCGTCGACTTGAACGTCACTCGACCACCGTACTTGTCCACATCGGAGCCGAGGTTCATATTGCGATCCTCGGCGTACTCCTCGAACAGACCGATCGTATCGCTGTTCATGTAGATGCCGTTGCCAGTCTTACCAAGGTCCGGCTGCGCGTGACTTACCGGAGATCGGAACTGCGTCCTGCGATGCATCGTCCGCATCTTCCGCGCCAGGTCTTCCCTGGTGACCGATACATAATTTCCGGACCAGTTGGCATATCGGCTGTACGTACCCTGGTCGATCCCGCCCTTCCCTGAGGCAAAATTCGTCGGATTCCCGCCATTGAAACCCTCCGAGGAACTCCTCGTAACCCAGTAACCGATCCCAAACGGAGTCTTGCCGTCGTCCGCCGGCTCCGACCACAGCGCAGCCTCCATCAGATCGAACAACGACACATGCATGCCGACGTACTTCGATTTGATGTAGTTCACAATCGCCAGGCCACCCTTCTGGAACGCCTTCTCGCGCTGGTCGTAGATATAGTGCGCGTTGACGTGCTTCGGCTGCACCTTGCCCTTCGTAAGGGTATCGTTGATCGCGGTTCCGTCTGTCTCGTACATCCCCACAAACCGCGCGCTGTGGTTGTGGTCCATTTGGATGTCGAATTCCCAATCGTCACCTCCCTCGAATACCTTCCTTCGATCCTTCCACATCTCCCGGACAGCGACGTGATCGCTGATGTCCGTCTGCATGTCCAGGAATGCGCCGCGCTTAATCAGATTCTGCTGCGTGTAATTGACAGCATCGTCGATGTCTGCATATTGAAGAGTCACGTTCTGCCCCTTTCGTGACCCTCAGAGTTAGCCGCTACGTGCCGAACTTTGCGTCCAGCATCGCCGCCGTCTCCTCCTCGGGTGTTTGTGTTGCTTGTGCCTTCCGGCTGTTAGATCGGCTGACATGCTGTCGCGCACGCTTTCCCAGCTCACCGGAGAGCTTCTGTTCATGAATACTCTGGATTTCGTCGCCAAGAACGATTTTCATCGCCATCGAAAACAACTCATCTCGTGACGGGATCGACTGCCCAGATGCCCCGTAGCCATGGTGCAGCACTGCCATTTGGTTCGCGATGGCATCGCGCTTCGCGAATTGCGAACTTCCCTGGTCGAGCGATCGAAGACCGCCGTCGCCAAGGGCCTCTTTGTAGTCGTCTCCCAGGTCGGCCACCTGGCCGTCGAACCACCGCTCAAGCTCCTGCCCTACGGCTTGCTGGGACACATACTGCGATTGCTCCTGTTGGTCTCTGATTCCCTGGATGGTCTCTTGCTGTTGGCGAATCACGTCCTTCATCGCATCGAACGCATCAACCACCTCGGGCTCGTACTTCTCCGGGTCAAGCGACGGCAGGCTATCTAGCGGGTCGGTCTGTTCTTCCTCGCTTTCAGGCATTTCTGAAAGTTCGTCCACGCCCATGGACCGCTCAAACGACTCGACTACATTGGCCAGCGCCATCTCGCTTGGAAACTGCCTTGCGTCCGCCAGCGAAATTCCCACACTAAGCGCCCGCTCTAAAATAGCGTCGCTAATGGTCGCTTGTTGAGGTACATCGCCGCCGCCGGATGGCTCATTAGCCGTACTATCGTCTACCGCCGTCGTCTCTTGTGTCTTTTCGATAGCCCCACCGGCCTCGGTCGTCTTTTCGGTGGCCTCACTGACCTCGGGCGTCTGTTCGGTGACCCCATCGGCCTCGGTCGTCTGTTCGGTACCTTCAGACTCTACGCCGGCCTCGTTCTCTTGGCTCTCCGACTTGATGGCATCGTTGATTTCGGAAACAAGTTCGTCGCTGGGCATGTTGTCCTCGTTTAGGAAAAGGAATTGCGGTCATGCATGGCCCTGCACTTTAGGGCCTTTTTGCGATGTGCCGCATTTCGATATACTGGGTTTCCACGGCTAGTTACCTCAGTCGGGCATCCATGCCGATCGTAGTAGTCACGCAACTGCTGCGCTTGGCCTGGATGTACACCAGAGCCCTCGCATTCCAGCGGCCAGCCAGCCGTGGATGGAACGGCTGCGCTTTCAGCACGATAGTCGCGAATGGCATATTGCCCATCGCCTTCAATGCGAATCTTCTCCGGGGCTTCGCCCATAGGAAACTCGCGATGATAGACAGTACCATCGGGGGTTGAGTAGCAATAGGTAACGATTGGTCTTCTCCAGTTACGATTACACTCACATTCCAGTGTAATTGGATTCTGTTGGTCATAGGCGCAAAGTTGAGCGCCTACGAAGATTGTCGACCTAACGATGCGGCCTCGTCTTCTTGCGGCCGACCGCCGAGGAGCGCCTGTTGCAGAATCTGGCTTTTACCGCGGTCAGTTGCGCCCGGTCGATTCACCCTCTCGTAGGTCCTAGTCGTATTCGGCGGCATTCCAGCGGGCCCGGTATTCGTCTGCGTGATCTGGTCCTGGAACTGCACAATCTCGCCTAATTCCTCAAAATCTGAGTATTTTGCCGCCAACCCAAGTAGCTTTTGTACATCGAGGATTCCGCCAGCCTGCTCGATAGCCGGCATCATCGGCATCACGAAGTTCTGCATGAGCATCATCAACTTCTGCATCTTCGTGCCTGGTGAATCGTCCTGCATTGAATAAACATCAATAGACAGGATATAATCGTCAAAAGATCCCTTCTTTTCCCTGCGGTTCCAAGGAACATAAATTGCCAGATCGGTCCCAGGTATCTGCCTCTTTAGCGTCCGCGTCTTCACGGGATCATTCCACTCGTAATACGCCAGCGCCGTGAATACGTCCTTCGTGAAATTCACGACCTTAGCCGACATTTGACGAAGTTGAGCACTAGATGCCTCGCTAATCAACTTGTCTTGACCAAGAGTCTCAGATTGCGGCGCAAGACCGCCAAGGCTATCCAGGTTGCCGCCGAAGTAACTAAACAGATCGCGGCACTGCATGTAGAATGCCAGCGTAGTGGAGTTCACCCCGCCTGCCGTTAGCTTCTGCGGAGGCTGCGACCCATATAGAATCCCATCTCCGTCGCTGGCCCGCTGGAAGTTCTTAACTCCTTCCTCGTCTCCGCCTGTGAACCCTAGAACCGTCTTCTCGCTGTCTGCCTGGTTACCCAACTTGCGGAATAATGAGTTCGCTAACTCATGGATCTCACGCCACACAGACACCGGCGCCAGAGGCAGAAGATTGCCGGGTACGTCATCAAATCCAAGCGTCGAGTACGGGCCACGCTCCGGACCTTCCCAGTCGATGACATTCAAAAGGCGCTTATTCTTAACAGCGTAAGTCACAAGCAGCCGTTCATCGGGCAGCCACACATCACGCAGCCAGACGCGATCCTTAAACGTAGTCGGCGACTCGTCTACGGACACACTTTCAGCACGCTGCTGCCCATATTCGCCCTGCGACGTATACTCATCAGGACGAAGACCATTGATTTTGTTCTTCTTGAACTTCCCAGACTCCATTACCTCCTCATAGTCAAGCCAATAGCCGTTCCCGCAATACTGGATGTTGTCGCTATGTTTAGCAGACATGTCGACAAAATAATCGTCAAGCGTAACCACATCCACAAATGAAGCACCGTACTCATGCCCGAGAATCTTCCCTACCGAATGCAGTCCAACGCGGACAATCCCCATCGAAAACAACGCCTCCGTCACAACGCGGCAAAGCGTCCCTTCTAGATTGATTTCCTTCGGAATCTCGTTGACGGCCGACGTGAGATTCGCCGCCACTGGAGAATATTCCGGCTTGCGCGCCGTGAACAACACACGAGGCGCCCGCGCTGCAAGTGCCCGAACGTAGATGTTTACAGCCATCTTCAGAAATGGCGTAATCACGCGCTTTTCGGCGCCACCGGTGAAGTAGTGATACCCCACAAACTGCCTGACTGACTCAACGCGCTTACGGCGTGGAAAATCCATGCAGCGTTCTGACCATTCGATACTGCTAGTCAGCCGGTTGAATTGCTTCTCATTGAGTGGGTTCGTCTGTTTCATTAGTACCAGCCGTCTTTCTTCAGTAGCTCGCGCCCAGGTTTTGGTTTTTCTAACTCACGCTGCTTCAGCCGCCACGCCAGCGATCCATACGGGACCTCTGGCTTCGGCGGCTGATCTGGTTTCTTCTGTCTCTCAGATAATCCACGCCAAGCCAACGCATCTGCAATCACGCGGTCGCCATGGTTCGCCTTGGCCCCGGACGGATCGTCTTTGCTGTTCTCGCGGCTATGCGACACACCACCGGTAGCATCGAAGATGTACTCAAGACACTCCTCCATCGCCTCTTTAGAGCGATTAATGCAATCGCCCTTCTCCACAGCAGAGCGGTATTCGCCCATCAGCACTAACTTTGTTTCCTTAGTCGATGCCCAGCCGGGAACCTTCGTGATCTCCTTCGCTAACGACTCTTCACGCTTACGGTAGTAGATGTTGTGGTAGCGCAATTCCAGTACGCGAGACCCGAACTGACGGCCTGGACCGTTGGATTCCCAAACGAGATAGGCACCACCAAGCCACCGCGATATAGCAACCGCCAACTTGGCAAGTTCCTCGGGGCGGATGTACGGAGAGGCAAACTCTAATGCCTTCTCATTGGTCACCGCATCGTACCCGCAGATCGTTGAGTTACTACTTCCGGTGCCAGCCGACACGTCTACTCCCAGCACGTACTTATGATCTAGCGGCGGCTTACCATCGCGACCCAACAAAAACCAGAGCTTCACCTTGCCCGCTGGCTCCTCACGAAACTCCAACGGCTCCGCGGTAGTCGTGTCATACGAGAGGTCCCCAATAATACTCGGCGGACGGGCGTACTCGCGGATCTTGGCCCTGACAGCCTCGGCAGAGAAATACTGGTAACCGGAACCCAGGAAATCAATATCGAGTTCCTGGGCGATCTCGCGCTCCGAGGCGGCACGCTTACACTCGTTGTCGTACCACGAAGAGCGTAGCTTGCCGTCCAGAATCGGGAGATATCCTTCTGGATAGCCGTCTTCAATGAGCACACGTAACGTGCCATCTTCGGCGGTTGTGTACAAACCTCGATTCTTCTCTGGGTGCTTTGACCAATGGAGAGATAGCTTCTTGATGTTTGTGAGTGTCAAGTCGTAGTAGGCGTTTCCAGTACCTTCTGGTGTAGAGTTGAACAGCCTACACCGCGTGGCGTCACGGGTTGCGCGGAGCACTGAGTGTCCCTGCTCGACTGCGGCAAACTCATCGTGTAAGATGGCCGTTCGACGGTCGCCACGCCCGGCTCTCTTGTTCGTTGACTCCCCATCAATCACACTTCGCGTATGTGGATTTAGCATGTGCATCATGCTGCGGTGCATATTACGATCATAACCAGGAGGCATCAGCCAACGCGGAAGGTGATCGTGGAAGAAGTCGATTTTCCAGAACAGCGCCTTAGGGTTGTCGCGCTTGTCAACGTACTCTTCAACACGCGACAACAGCAAGAACGACAAATCGGGACGAAAGTGCCAGAACCATTCCGGCCCGATACAGCACATCCACGATGCACCCATGTCGCGGCTTTTCATAATCAGCAGATCGTGTCCATCCTGGATCGCATTAACGATCTCCAGCATGACCTCCCACTGGAACTCCTCATAGAGAATGAACGGCACACGCGGAAACGGCTGCCGGCGCGGATCGTACGTCCAACCGAAGGCATTGACATAGAAGATGGGATCGATGGAACACGCATTCCAGAGAACGTCCGCGTAGGATGGATCTTCCATCACGCGGCGATGAATGCGAGCGCGATAGTGGAGGTTCGCTTTGACCTCCGTCGGCACACGGTGTGCGAAAGGTGATTGAATTGACGCCACTGCCCCGTATTACCCCTAACCTATACCGCTTCGCCGTGCTCCTCCAGCACATCAAGCATCTGATCGATTTCGCTGATAGCCCGCTTACCTGTTGTTCTGGCCAGCCGGTCGGCCTCTTCCTCTTCATTCGGCTTCGCCTGAATCTGCGTGTACTTAGCAAAGAACTCCTTTGGATCATCGATGGCCTGCCGATACATGAAGTAAGCCGCGTCGTTTGGCGTCGTGTCCGGCTTCTCTCCAGTGCGCAGATACCTACCGGCCATATCAATGGCCCAGGCTAGGTTTTCGCGATGCGACTGAACGCGAGCCTCGCTCATCACGCCGTCTACTGGCTCGGGCTGTCCATGTTGACGAATCTGCGGATGAGAATCTGGGTTCGGATCGTGCGCCGATACGTCGTACTCCGCGAACAGCCGCTCCAGGCACTTGTAGTCCTTGCTGACCTGAACAATGGCTTGATGCCGAGTGCACCCGCCGTTGTCCGTCAGGTCGTTGACGCGCTCCTGCCAAGTGTTATAGGTCTTCTTGTCCTTGCCGTTTTGCCGCCAAAGGATGCTCTTTGCTCGCTTAGCGAACTTAGCAATCGACGCCCCGGAGACCGGGACCTTAGTTGCCTCCTCGTCGCCTGGAACACCGCGACGGACTGTCTTGCGGATGTTCGTAGTGGAAACCCCGAACTCCTTAGCGAGACCCGCCATTGTCTCACCAAGTTCATATCGGGAACACACCTCCCTACGTTGTTCGTTGTTGAGTTTGCTCGGTGTCGGCGGCATATTCAGTTGCCCCAATTCGTTCGTCTATTGCAGAATCGAACGCATCGCACTTACTGGCAATCCTCACATTCCAAGTAACCGTCCAAGACCTGAACGACAGGCGATCACGAATAAACCGGTAGCGCTTGGCGTCGGTCCTCAACGAATCGATTTCGTTCGTCAGCTCAGAGCACCGCTTATGTGCGACCTTCACTTGTTCCCTGATTGACTTCACTTTACTCTTGGCTTTTTCCAAGTCGAACCTGTAGTTAGCGTAAAGTTCATCTGTGAGTTGGCGCTTGAGTTCACTAGCCTCCGCAAGGAGCCTAGAAACCTCTTTGTCGGCCATCTTGAAATCCGACCTGGCGCCGGCGAGTTGTCCGCTAAGGCGCTTAATGCGATTATCCTTGTCCGCCGACTCCTCGCGTATCTCATTGACCTGTGCAAGAAGTGCATCGCGCTCTTCAGAGACTTCACGCAGGCTCGCCTTGAGTTCGGTGATTCTCGGATTCAGCATAGTCAGAATGCCCGCTTGCATAACTCTCGTGCCTAGCGCTTTTTTTTGCGTTTCCTGAAGCCTGTCGACTTTCTCCTTGAGTTCGCTGCATTCAGCCTCGGCTCTATTGCGACCAAAGCGAAGGCCATCGCACCTATTATGAAGATCATCGCGCTCCTTTACTACCCTATCGCGAATCGCGCAAATCTCTTGGTAGTCCAGCTCCAGTTGAGCGCACTTTACTTTCCAGCGAGCGACCTCCCTCTTGTATTCGTCGGGCTCCTTCATTAGCGCATCGACCTGCTTGCGCGATGTTTCTCTATGCGCACGTTGTTGATCGCATCCAGCCTTGCAATCGACGGCCCTGAGCGCGCTTGCGATGGCATCTCGTTGGTTCGGGGTCATCGTCTTGAAGCCGTGCAGACTCAAGAGATGTCGAAGTTCTCTAACGCATCCTTTTCGAAGCCGTACATTAACGATAACGTCGTTGTCGCCGTTGTCTTTATTCGTGCTCATTGGTGTGTCCTCATTGGTGTGTTAGTTGGCTGTCCAAATCGGAAACTATCTAGCAGCGCACTTGCGCCGTGCCTTCTCTTCGCATGCCATCCCTAGGGCGTCTATGAGGCTGATAGACTCAAACTTCTTTGTGGCCCAGTTGTTCCACTCTGCGGAGACCAAGACGACGAACGCACTCGATCCATCCTTTCCGAGGCGATGCGAGAAGCCCAACTCCACGTATGGCTTCTTGCCTGGTTCGTAGCCGTCGTTGAGTTCGAGCAAGTCACGAATCCTGGCTGCATGCGAGGCGTTGCGCTCTTCGTCTTTTGCGTTGAAGATTGGTTCGCCGTTGATCGCTGCGGCGGGAAGATCCATGATTGCGCTTGCGGTCTCCTCGGAGGCAGGGATCATGTCGCCGTCTGGCGCCGCTTCGATGGCTTTCTTGGCGTCGTCGGTCAGTTGGCCGATATTCGATCGGTTGTTCTTCTTGCGTGTCATGGTTGGTCCTTCGATCGTTGAGCGCAGTAACAGGTCAACATTCCATCGTAGTTGAGATTCTGAATCGACGTTAACACGCGCGCGAGGCTGTATGCTGTCAAGAGCTGGGCCCCCCCCGCGGTGATTGGCGAGGTACCCCTCGCTGCGAGAGATTTGGGGCCCCAATCGCTGATTTTTCCGTCGCGCCGGAGGCGAGGTACCTGTACCAGGGCCCGCAGGTGACCGGGGGGGGCGTGGTTCAGATATCCAGACCGATGGGGCCCCCCCGGTAATGCCAATGACGTGCTAAACCCTAGAAAACAAGGGGTTTAAGCGCTGGCATGAGCGAGTCGGTCGTGCCAGTGGCAGCGCACAATCGTTACATCTTACCAAGCTCAACAGCGCACGCAAGTGTTACACGTTGTCGCGCTTCCGGACGTTTGTCGGGTTGAGATGGGCGCCAGCGGATCAAACGCGGGGCGCTAGCGGGGCGCCAGCGGGTCAAACGCGGGGCGCCAGCGGCCACAAACCAGCCACAAACCAGCCACAAGCAGACCGCGGTCAACCGGCCACGAGCCGGTCATGGCCACAACCAGACAACAACTATCTAAGCTGGCCTAGTTTGATTGCAGACATATATATACTGTCGCAAACTACTATCTGGCCTATCGTTGTGCCACGTCCTCCTTGCCAGCCCCACACCATACGCTCACCCCTAAGGCCCTAGCTTGCGCCCTAAGGGCCTCGAATACCCAATGGCCTACAACACCTCAAAGCTCCTTCGCGCTCGTTAGGGCGCAATCTAGAAGCCCTTATTATCCTCACACCATACACATCCAGCACAAGCTGACCGAACCAGGGCTAGACCGCGGTCAGGCGCCGCCTTCCGCCAACCTCGGCTGTCCACGGTGATGACCGGCCGCAAATCAGCCCTCACGAAGCACCCCACCATTGGTTTTGAAGGCCAACGAACCTCAATTTCACAAGCGCCCCTAAAGACCCCTGAAGACAGGAAGGACGGAGAGACACGGGGGAAGAGGAGCCATGAAGGAACGAGGGAAGAGGGAGAGGAGAGGTAGATAGAGAGAAGAGAGAGAGAGAGAGAGTAGTACTACTACAGTCTAAGCCTATCGCCTGAAGGATTGAAAGAAGCACCTAACCGCTTGCCACACAACACCTTGACTGAGTTGTCGCACCCTTGAGAGAACAATTTAATGAACCGACAGGGAATTCGCCGAATTCCTTCCATAGCTTTTTCGTCGCCAACCCCATACTTCAGCGACCAAGAAAACACAGCTTGCCACCCGCTTGTGGTAACTTAACGCAACCGAAACAATCGGCATCCCAGGAAGTACACCCTAGTCATCATAGGGGGCCATACCTTGAGGCGCCGCGGTTCTCGGCTCGCAGACGATGCCGATCTCGGCTCGCAGACGATGCCGATCATGATCACATGGACGGCCACTATGCGCATTGTGAATCGGCGATTGCGATTATACTAGGAGTACGTTGAAAACTTCCTTTCTTTTGGTACTGGAGAAACTATGAATCTTGATGTTATGGCCGTTGAGCTACCTGAGACATTCGGTGACCGACTTCGCGGCGCTCGCAATCGCGCCGGCCTAACCCAGAAAGAGGCGGCTGAAAGATGCAACATGACCCAGAACCTATGGACTCGATTCGAGTGTTGCGATCAAAATCCAGATGCGGTCTACATGAAAGCCCTCGCAAAGGCCCAGAAACTCTGGAACCGAGATGGTGGGTGCTGCCAGTCGGGAGATTGCGCTGCAGCGATCAAGAGGGCACGCGAGAAGTTCCAACGTCTGGATCGCATCGCGGCGGCTGTCAACACGACCGCCAAACACCTCCTAGGCGAAGAGTAGTCGCCACCTAGCCCGGCTTCGGCCGGGCTTTTTCATGCGCTGATGACGGTTATGCGGCGCCGGTTTATTGCGATAGACTAAGTAATAATGGTTGATTGTTGACAATTAGCCATCAACACTCTATGCTTGATGATAGAGTGGTACTCTATCAATCTAACACCCCGGAGACCAACACCGATGACCCGTAAACGAACCATTCTGACCCGTCAAGACTTCAACCTGCTCGTCGCCCAGGCATCGCTTCGGGGCGTGGTCGTGCCCCGGCGCGGAGTGTTCCTTTCGACCTACATCGAGGTGTCACTCGACTCACGCGGTCACCTGGACAGCCAGAGTGACCCTAGACCGCGCGGAGGCACGTCATGACGACCATGCGAGAATTACCCGAGATATTGCGAAAGCACAACCTTTGGCTCGAAGGCAAAGCGGAAGGCGAAAAGGCCAATCTGCGTGAGGCCAATCTGCATGAGGCCAATCTGCGTGAGGCCAATCTGCGTGAGGCCAATCTGCGTGAGGCCAACCTGCGTGAGGCCAATCTGCGTGAGACCAATCTGAGCGTGGCCAATCTGCGTTTGGCCGACCTGCGTGATGCCAATCTGCGTGGGGCCAACCTGAGTGGGGCCAATCTGCGTGACGCCGACTTGCGTGGGGCCAATCTGCACGAGGCCAACCTGAGTGGGGCCAATCTGCACGAGGCCAATCTGCACGATGCCGACCTGCGTGGCGCCAACATTATCAGCGCCGAACTGCGCTATGCCGACCTTAGCGGCGCTGACCTTCGCTATGCCAATCTGAGTGGCGCCGAACTGCGCTATGTCGACCTTAGCAGCGCTGACCTTCGCTATGCCAATCTTAGCGGCGCCGACCTGCGAAGAGCCGATTTTAGCAGTGTCGATGGACTCTTACTCGCTTCTGATTGGCTTAAGCAGTTTGACGCAGACGAACATGGTGTGATTGTGTTCAAACGAATAGGACAAACGAGTTTTGAAGCCCCAGGATACTGGGACATCACGCCAGGCTCATTCCTTGAGGAGGTT